>Ga0315900_10003271_pt1 | contig 23859 bp, 20 predicted proteins | sample LakEriMetagenome_FD_203521 | JGI IMG/M metagenome (GOLD analysis project Ga0315900, IMG submission 203521) | Freshwater fungal communities from buoy surface, Lake Erie, Ohio, United States - Buoy 12 MA114 | ecosystem: Environmental > Aquatic > Freshwater > Lake > Lake biofilm | place: USA: Lake... | reverse complement strand
ACATAACCAGCCTGATCGAATATGAAAAAGGCAATATGGCCATTGGCACAAAATCCGGACTGGTCATAACGGACGGTTTACATTTCCAGCATATCAGCCAGAAAGACGGCCTTTTAAGCAATTGGATTACCCGTTTACATGTTTACGGCAAGAAGCTTTTCATCGGAACGGATGCCGGCCTTCAGGTTCTGGAGAATGGCTTGTTGATGACTCCGGACTTACCAGAGAAAAAGGTCAGCGCCATTTCAGGCTGGCAGAAGAACATGCTTTGCATCGGCTACAGCAGTGGAGAAGCCATTCAATTGAATCTCCTGAGCGGAGCGATGGAGAGCATAAGGCCGTTTCCGGAAAACGGGATAACAGGCATTTCGCATTTCCGGGAAGGCGAGATTCTGCTGAATATTGACCGCCAGGGACTGTTTCGGTGGAAAAATGACAGCCTTTTTGCAGGCCGCTCGCCGGCCGTGAATTTTTCTCCAATGGAGCTGCACTCTTTTTATCCTGATAAAAATAAAATCTGGTTTTGCGGTTTTAACTCCGGCATGTATGAACTGGACCTTGACGGTTATCTGGAAATCCTTAATTCACAGGATGGCCTGATCAGTGACCAGCTAAGTTCACTCCTGAAACTCAGGGACGGTAGTTTATTGTTGGGCAGCTGGGGCGGATTGAACATCCTGAAAGATGTGGAAAGCAGGCAGTATTTTTCACACCAAAATCTTAACGGTAAGATTCCATTCGGGATAGCTTTATCCCCGGACTCCAGTCTTTGGATTTCTACCATGGATGGAGGAGTAAACCGTTGGAAAAACGGCAGCAGCTACTCTTTTCCTGAGCAATCCGGGCTGCGGACCGGTACAGTTTTTAATTTCGCTTTCGGAAAAAATGGTCTAAGCTACCTGGCCACTTCAGGCGATGGATTAAAAATCATCGATGGCAATTACACCTATACTCTTGGCAAAACGCATGGACTAAGCAGCCTGAATGTTAATACCGTTCTGGTAGCAGCGGATTCCTCCGTTTACATAGGCACCAACGAATCGGGCCTTTTCCAATGGAAAAACGGAAATCTGTTTCACCTGCAAAGCCGAAAAGAAATGCCGGGCCAGTCGGTTTACAGCCTGTTCGAAACACCCTCCGGAGATATCATAGTAGGCACCAACGGAGACGGCATCTTTTCGTTGAACAAGGGACAATTTAAAAAGCTGATTCCTCCCAAGGGACAAGACATTCCGGCGGTATATCCGATTACCTGGTGGAACAATCAGCTCTGTTTCGGAACATTTGGTGCAGGCATGTTTTTTTTAAAAGGGGATAGTCTGGCAAGGATTGGCGAAAAAGAAGGCCTTGCCAATCAAACGGTGCTTTCGATGACTGTAATAAGTCCAAATGAACTGATTTGCGGAACCGGCAAGGGTATTTCCATACTTCGGAGCAGGAGTAATGGCATGCTGATCCGCAATTTGAATGCAGCAGATGCCTTTCAATATGAGGATTTCAACCCTTATTCAGCAGCCTTTGACGGAAAGAATCTTTGGATGGGCGCCGGCGATTCGTTCCTGAAATTATCCGCCGATGCCATCCGGAAAATACCCAGACCCCTGCCACTGATTACCGGATTGGATTTTGGCGACAAAGAATTCCTTCGCCTTTCAACCAGTGGAAAGCTCCTTTTTACAGGAAATTCCGGAGAAAAAATGGAAATTCCTTTTTCGCAGAACACCTCCCGGATACGCCTTGGACACAGCGGTATGGCATTCCCACAGGATAAAATCGAATACGGCTGGCAGCTATTTCCGCTGGAGAAGAAATGGATAACAAGAGGAGAAATCACGACGGCAGAATATCCCCGCCTGGATGCAGGTGAATACACCTTCCGCTTCCGCGTACGCGAAGCCGGCATGGAATGGAGCAGAGTCCAGGAAATTACTTTTACCATTCTCCCGCCCTGGTGGCAGACCTGGTGGTTCAGAACCCTAGGAGCAGCTGCTGGTTTTATGTTGATTTTCGGATTTGTCCAGCTCCGGACAAAAAACCTCCGGAAACAGAAGGAAAAGCTGGAGGATATGGTAAAGGTCCGCACGGCCGAAGTAGTGGAGCAGAAGGAAATGGTGGAGCTGGAACGCCATAAATCTGAAGAGCTGCTCTTGAATATCCTGCCCGGCAATGTGGCCGAAGAATTAAAAAATACGGGCCGATATGAAGCCCGATATTTTGATGAGGTTACCATTATGTTCACCGACTTCAAAGATTTTACCAGAATATCGGAAACCATGAGTCCGGCCGAACTGGTGGAGGAAATTGATGAGTATTTCAGGGCCTTTGATTCCATCGTTCAGAAATATGGTGTGGAGAAAATCAAAACCATCGGAGACTCGTATATGGCTGCCGGAGGCATTCCGGTAAATATGCCCGATCATGCCGAAAAAGTGCTGGAGGCTGCACTGGAAATACGCGATGCCGTTGAAGAAATCCGTCTGAAAAAAGTAGCGGGCGGCCGCCCGGGATTCCAGGCCAGGATCGGGATTCATACCGGGCCTGTCGTTGCCGGAATCGTAGGTTCTAAAAAGTTTGCCTACGACATCTGGGGAGATAGTGTTAACCTTGCATCCCGCCTTGAAAGCAGCGGAGAGGCAGGTAAAATCAACATTTCAGAAGCGACCTTTCAAATAGTAAAAGACAAATTTATTTGCATCCCAAGAGGCAGAATCACCACTAAAAGCAAAGGCGAAGTGGAGATGTACTTTGTGGAAATGAAGAAAAATCCCAATGAATAGTCAGCATAGAATTTTTCCTTATAAACTGGATATCAAATCACTGATTTTCTATCTGTGCACAGCGGCTATTTTTATTTTCTCGCTAACGCTCTGGTTCCTGGGAGCCGCTGACCAAAGCAAACTTACAGATCTCCTCCGCGATTCGGGCAGTGTAATTGCTCCAATTACCATCTTCTGGGTACTGCTGGAAAAGCACCTCTGGAGAACATCATTGCCTCAGCGGTTCAACAAACTCCTCAATATTCCCCCGGATTTCAGAGGGCGATGGGAAGGAAACCTTTTCAGTTCGCTCGCTCCGGATCAGCCCAGAATGTTTGTGATTGAAGTAGAACAAACTTTAACCAGCCTGAAAATCAACAGCTATTCCGACTTCGGAAACTCCAGAAGCATTCTGGCCGAAGTCGCTTCCGATGAAGATGAAGAACTGTTTTCCCTCTGTTTTCTCTGGCAGGGTGAAATTGAAAATACCTCCGGACAGGGAAATCTGATTAATCGCTTCAACGGCTATACCATACTCAATTGGGATAAGAACGGCGACCATGATCTGCTGGAAGGAAATTACTTCACCAACCTGCATCCCCGGCAGACTCTGGGCAGCATCAGCCTGCGCAGAACGGGCCTGAGCCTGAAGAAAAAGCTATAGCAACATGTTATACCGGCCTCCTTGAACGGAGCATTTCTCTTTTCCCTGGAGGTCCTGGCAATCGTTCTGTGACAAATCCGGCCAACTCCATATTCCTGCGCACATAGCCCTTGGCACAGTAGGTCACCAGCAAGCCGCCTGGATTCATGGCATTGAAGGCCAACCGGAAGGCCTCTGGTGTCCAAAGTTCCGGCTGCTTCTCAGGTGAAAAGGCATCGTAAAAAAGCACATCCAATTTTTCGAAAATTTGCTCAGCCGGCCATAATTCCTTTGACCAGCGAAAGCTGAAATGGGGTTCAGGACTATGCAATTCTGCGGATGGAAGCAGCATCAGCCGGCTGTGAAAGGACTGAAGGGCAGCGGGCAGTTTTTCATTGAATTCCGCTAGCGTTTCTTGCGGAAGCGGATAGGCTTCAAGCGACTGATAATCAATATTTACTTCGTTCTCAATTGAATACTGAAAAGCCATTGCCGCATTCAGCCCGGAACCCAGGCCAATCTCCCCTACCCTGATTTCATCAATGCCCTCAGACCGTTTTTGCTCGAGTCCGGCCAGTATAAAAACATGCTTTGATTCTGTAATCGAACCATGCCGGCTGTGGTAAATCTCATTGAAATGAGCTGAATACAGCGTGGGAAAACCATCGCCGGTGAGGATGATTTCCCGACTATCTTTCATCAGGCCTCCAGCAAAGCTTCCCATCGGCCGGTGGCTTCGGCAAGGGAATTATTCACCTTTTCATATTCCAGTTGGCAGGCCTGCAACTTATTGAAGTCAGCAAACACGGCAGGGTCAGCCATTCGGTTTTCCAGTTCTTCTTTTTGCTTTTCCAGCGCGGTAATTTCTGACTCAATCTCGGCAATGGCCTTCTGGTTATTTTTCTGCTCCGGCTTTTTGGTTACCGGCTGAACCTGTGGCTGAGCCTGTTTTTTAGTCTCGGATACCGGAAGCGGCGCAGCATTTTTGGCCCGCTCTTCCAGCCAGTATTCGTACTCTTCGTAGGTTCCGGGGTATTCCTTCAACTGATGGTCTTCAATAAACCAGATGGTATTGGCCACCTGCTCCACAAAAAAGCGATCGTGACTGATTACAAGAAATGTCCCCTGATACTGCTGCAGAGCCTGAATCAGGATGTTCACTGAAATCATGTCCAGGTGATTTGTCGGCTCATCCAGCAGCAAGAAATTAGCATTGGAAAGCAGGGTTTTGGCAAGAGCAACCCGGCTCTTCTCTCCTCCTGAAAGGACTTTGATTTTCTTGAACACATCGTCGTTGCTGAAAAGAAAACAGCCCAGAATGGAGCGCAGTTCCATTTCATTTTTGGTGGTTCCGGTTTGCTGTAATTCCTCCAGCAGATTGTTTTCAAGGCGAAGGGCTTCAAGCTGATGCTGAGCAAAAAAAGTGCTGCGCACATTGTGACCCAGTGTTCTTTTTCCTTCGAAAGATTCAGATCCGTTGATGATCCGAAGCAATGTTGATTTTCCTTTTCCGTTGGCTCCTATAAAGGCAATTTTCTGACCCCGGTCGATGCTGAGGTCAGTATTGCGGAAGATCACCTTATCGCCGTAAGCCTTGCTCATTTCTTCCAGGTTTACCAGGGTTCTGCCGGATGGCGTGTCGAAGGAGAATTTAAAATTCACCTTGGCATTTTCGTCCACCACATCGTCGATCAGATCCACCTTGGCAAGGGCCTTCACCCGGCTTTGTACCTGTCTGGCCTTGGAAGCCTTGGCCTTAAAGCGTTCAATAAAGCGCTCAGTCTGACGGATTTTGGCCTGCTGGTTTTCGAAGGCACCTTTCTGAATTTCATTCCGCAGGGCCTTTTCTTCCAGGTAAAAAGAATAGTTGCCGGCGTAGACATTCAGTTTGGAATTGGCCACCTCTACTGTAATGTCAATGGTATTATCGAGGAAATAGCGGTCGTGACTCACAATGATGTACGCCCCCTCATAGCGCTCCAGGTATTCCTCTATCCATTTTATGGAGGGAAGATCCAGGTGGTTGGTGGGCTCATCGAGCAAGAGCAAAGACGGTTTCTGCAGCAGCAGCTTTGCCAGCATCACCCGCATGCGCCATCCTCCGGAAAAGGAACTCAGCGGATTCTGAAGTTCTGCCGTTGGAAATCCAAGACCTTCCAGCAGTTCTTCTGCCCTGGCCTGAAGCGTAAATCCATCCAGACGCTCGTATTCTTCCTGCAGCTCACCCAGCTTTTCTACCAGCTCATCCCGGTAATTGGTCTCCATTTCATGCAGCACTTTTTCCATTTCTTCGTGCACATCGAGGGCACGCTGAAAAGCCTGCATCACCACATGCAGAATGCTGTCTTCCGTCTGGTAGGAAAGCAGATCCTGATTGAGGAAGCCGATGCTGCAATCCTTGGCCATGGAAATCGTACCGCCATCTGGCTGATATTCACCGGTAATAATCCGGAGCAGTGTAGACTTGCCTGTTCCATTGGCGCCTATGAGCCCGATTTTGTCACCGGGTTTGATGTGCAGGTTGGCCTCGTCGTACATGGCGCGGGCCCCGAAATGAAAGGAAAGGTTGGTAATGGAAATCATGGCGAAAACGGGTGCAAAAATAGTGTTTAGTTTCCAGTAGGGCTGCAAAATATTGCGGTCCTGTTTTGCCCGTTTCGGTCATCTGAAAATTATGCGCGCCACCGGGAAAAGGCATGTTCAGGGATGCCGAAGGAAAGTTTTTTGAAAAGAACTTTTATCGGGTAAAAGCTCATCAGGCTAAGGCGGGAAATGAAAACTTGCCATTGACAAGATTGATCAGGCCGGAATAAAAAAAGACTCTGTGCTGCAATTTCTGGATAGCATCACCGATGCACGGGGCCAGAAACAGCAGATCTCAGTCTTTCTTCAGCCGCTCCGGTGCGTACTTCGATTCGTAGATTGCAATCCAGCCGGCCGGCTTCATTTGCGAAGCCAATTCTCCAATAAAGTCAAACGGAATGTCTGAAGGTTTTTTGAAGCGGATGCAGGATTTTCCGATATCCGGTTTTTTACCGGTTTTTTTTTCGTAATTTTCTATAAACCAGTTATAAAGCACTTCATCGGCATACAATCCCATGTGGTAAATGGCGATGTGTGATTTTTGGTTCGCCACACTAAGAAAGGGAAGCGGCTCGTTCTTTTTACAGTGATAACCCTGTGGATAATCCTTAAGAGAAATATACCAGGAAGGCATTTTGTAAAGTTCTCCAAAGGTAAATCCAGCCGGAATACATCTGGTGATTACCTCCTGAAGTTGCTGAAATGCAATCTCTTTTTCGTTCATCAAAGCATCATCTGAAATGGCCATTCCTAAAAGAATGCTGAGGAAAAAGAGTTGCGATTATTCGAGTCCCGGCAAGGAAAAAACAATTATAAAATTTATAATGGATCAAAACCATTATCACTAAACACTTAATACTGAACACTAAGCACTCAATCCAATATCAGCATCGAATCCCCGTAGCTGAAAAAGCGGTATTTTTCTTCCACTGCTTCCTGGTAGGCTTTCATTACCAGTTCATAACCACCGAAGGCACAGGCCGTCATGAGCAGAATGGACTGCGGCATGTGCAGGTTGGTAATGAGAGCATTGGCAATTTTGAAATCGTAGGGCGGAAAAATAAACTTGTCTGTCCAGCCGGAATTCAGCTTTAGCCGGTTGGTTGAAGAAACCGAAGATTCCAGTGCCCTCAGCGTGGTAGTACCTACGGCGCAGACACGACCTTTTTTGTCCAGCGCCTTGTTTACAGCTTCCACCGTTGCCTGGGGAATGTTGAAATTCTCAGAATCGGTTTTGTGTTTGGTTAAATCCTCTACATCAACCGGCCGGAAGGTACCAAGCCCGATGTGCAGGGTAAGCGGAGAAACCTCCACTCCTTTAAGAGCAAGCCTTTTTACAAGCTGCTTGGTGAAATGCAGCCCGGCGGTAGGAGCAGCTACTGCTCCTTTATGTTCCGCAAAAATGGTCTGATAGCGCTCTCTGTCTGCTTCCTCGACATCGCGGCGGATGTATTTCGGCAAGGGGGTTTCTCCCAGCTGATCAATCAGTTTGTAGAAATCTTCGCCGGAAGCATCAGTGAGAAAACGAATGGTTCTTCCACGCGAAGTGGTGTTGTCAATTACTTCAGCAACCAGATCTGATTCGCCGAAATACAATTTGTTGCCAACCCTGATTTTTCGGGCAGGATCGACCAGCACATCCCAGAGTTTATATTCTCTGTTCAGTTCGCGGAGCAGAAAAACCTCGATTTTGGCACCCGTTTTTTCCTTGTTCCCGTACATGCGGGCCGGAAAAACTTTGGTATCATTTACTACAATGGCATCGCCTTCATCAAAATACTCCAGAATATCCTTGAACAAGCGGTGTTCAATCTGCCCTGTTTTCTTGTGAACTACCATCAGCCTCGACTCATCACGATTCTCGGCAGGATAAAAAGCAATAAGTTCAGAGGGGAGATTGAAGTTGAATTCAGATAATTTCATGGAAGTATTACGGTACTTGTTTTTTTAAAACGGCCGCAAAAGTACAAAAAAATAATCCCCGAAAGCTGACAAATCTCAAAAGAGTTCAAAAAGAAGGTCACTTATTGTCCCCGGCTCCCTGTAACAATGCACATCAGAAAAAAATAAAGGAGATGTATAAATTGCCCTTCGAAAATTTTTCCCTTACTTTTGTCTGCCATTTTTGAAAAACGGAGCCCGATTATGAGTGAAACTTCTACAAATCCCGAGGAAAGCCAGTTCAACCCATCTGCAGAAAATCAGGAAGAATCAGGCCTGAGTCAGGCTCATGCTGATACGGAGATTTCCGCAGAAGAAACCCTGATTAGCGTTGAATCTTATGAATCTGAGTCTTCTTCAGAGCCTGATTCAGCAATGGATGAAATTCCTGATGCCCAAATGGTTTCTTCTGCTGAAGCAGACAATGAGCTGCCATCGGTAAATGCAGCAGCAGATACAGAAACAACCGTGTCTGAAGATGTACCTGTTTTTGTTGCGGAAGAGGAATCCGTTATTTCTCCGGATGCTGGTACAGAACCTTCGGCAGAAATGGTTGCAGAGGAAGAACAGATTACGGCGACCATGGAAGAAAGTTCTGAAAGCCATCAAACCGTTTCAGAAATTGAAATAGAGCATGTGGAGGAAGCCGAAATTGAGGCCATGGAGACCGAGGAGGCGGATGCCCAACCAGAGGATTACAGCGGACTTGATAAAGAACAGCTGGTAACGCTGGCCGAGCAGCTTAACCGCGACCATGATCCAATCCTGGCCAGCCGGGTGATTCAGAAAATAAGACCTTTGTTTGATGCTCTCTTTCAGCAGGAAAAACAGGCTGCGCTTGAGAAATTCGTAGAGGAAGGCGGTACCGCCGAAACTTTTGAATTCAAGCATCAGTCTCTGGAACAGCGCTTTAATCAGGCTCAGAAAGGCATTTCAGATAAGCGCCGCGTGAGCCAGGAATTTCAAAATAAAGAAAGAGCCAGAAATCTGGAGATAAAACTCGGACTGCTTGATCAGCTCCGTACCCTGGTAGATGATCATGAGCATACTCCGGGATATGAAAAGTTCAAAACCATCCGCGAGGAATGGAAAAAAGTAGGACCAGTAGGTCAGGAACATGCACAAAACCTCAATGCTTCCTACTTTTCCCTGCTCGACCGATTCCACAGTCTTAGCGAAATCTATCACAACCTCCGGGATTTTGACCGAAAGAAAAATCTGGACCTCAAGCTGGAAATCGTTTCCCGGATTGAGAAGCTGTCGGATGAGCCCATGATTTCAAAGGCAATGAAGGAACTCAACTCCCTTCAGGAAGAATACAGAGCCATTGGGCCGGTTCCGAATGACAGGTTCGAAGAATTAAAGGCCAGATTGAAGGCAGCTGCCGATCTTATATACGACAGAAGGCGGGTGTTCAACGAAGAACGCAAAGGACTCCTTCAGGAAGAGGTAAGTCTGAAAGATGCACTTGTAGAAAAAGTTGCAGCCTTCGAACATTTCTCGGCCAAAACTGCCAAAGAATGGCAGGAGAAAACTAAAGAGCTGATGGCCCTTCAGGAAGAATGGAAAGCAATACCAGGCCGTTTCAGAGAAAAGACCGCCGAGCAGGGCAAGCAGTTCTGGTCGATTTTCAAAAAATACATGGCCAACAAAAACGAGTTCTTCAAAGAACTTGATAAAGGCCGTAAGGAAGTGCTTTCCGCTAAAATTGCCCTTGTCGAAGAGGTAAACAGCCTCAAAGACGGCGATGACTGGGATGGCATTACCAACCGTATGAAGCAGCTTCAGGCTGAATGGCGCAACATTGCTCCGGTATTCAGCAAGGAGGGACAGAAAGTATACGACGAATTCAAGGCCGGTATTGATCACTTCTTCAACCGTCTCAGGGAGCGTCGCTCCGGTGAAGATAAGGTTCAGATGGAAAATCTGGCTGTGAAGGAAGCTCTTTGTGATGAAATCGAAGCACTGGCTGCCAGCGGCAAAGGCGATAAGGCTGCCGTTGACGGCTTCCGTGAGAAATTCCGCAATGCGGGTCATGTGCCAATGAAGCAGATGCAGCGCATCAACGGAAGGTTCTCCAAAGCGGTCATGACGCTGATTGATGCTTCTTCTGAAATCGCCTCGAATGAAAAGGAAAGAATGAAAATCAATGTGCTTTCCAGCCGTTCCACTTATTCAAGTGAAGGCGTAAAACAGCTTAAAAATCAGGAAGGTTACATTCAGAAGCGTTTGCAACAGTTACGCAAGGATGCGGGTAATCTGGAGGACAATGTGGCCATGTTCCGCATGTCGAAAAATGCCATGGCCATGATTGAAGACGTGCAGAAGCGCATCAATCTCTATCACATGGAAATTCGGGAACTCGAAGCCCAGCTGCGTGAAATCCGGAATACGGAGAAGGCTGAAAGCTGATATCAGAATAACAAGCATGACAGCCCGGAGATTTCCGGGCTTTTTTTATGCCTTAATAATGAGTGAGCGGTCCGCCGCAATCCGTTTCTTTTTTCCATTCGCACCTGCAATGATGAAAGGAGCGGCCATTTCGTCGCCAAGTGCTTCGGCAAACTTCCGCTTGATCCGGGATATTTTTTCGCTGGCAGAATTGCTTCGGGGATCCACCAGTTCTGTTATCCGTTCTTCCATCAGCACATTGCTGTCTGCATTGGAAATGCTTCGGTAAATGTCTCTGATTTCATCCCGGTAATCCGGCAGATGACTCATCAGAATGCCTTCTTTGTGATTCAGAAAGAACAAATAAAGCGTTTTTTCCAGGGGATTCAGATGTACCCTCAGCTGACACAGATCCGGAAAAATCAATTCCCGGCCATTTTCCACTATATGGAGAACCGGCAGTTCGCCCGAAATTTTATACCGGCTTTTGAAGAGCATGTTCTCCCGGATTCCGTCCAGAATATCAAAGACCTGCTTCAGAAGTGGTTTTGGAACCTTTCTTTCCTCAAAAAACTCAAGACAGTCGGTGCAGATGTCGCCTGTTCGTACTTTGAGTACAATCTCCTGCTTGTTCTGGCAGAAATCCAGCATGCAGCCGATTGGCTTCTGGTGCCAGTGTGCATCCAGATCATCATAATTTTTGAAAACAAATTTCTTCAAAACTCCTGAAGCTATCTGATAGGCAATGGGGAAGCGTCGGTCGCTGCCAACAAAAAAGTCCCAGTCTTCTGTATGCACAAAGTGATCCCTGGGCCCAAGGGGATTTCCGGCAGAGAACCAGTTGAGGTCGTTGTTGTGGGAAGTCAGAAGGATCACAAATTCATCCCTGCCAATGTCATGCTGCTTCCGGAGGCTTTCGCATTTCAGAAAGATGTTGTTCCAGGCCAGTGTTTTGCGCTGAAAATAACGATCCTCAAATCGAATACTTGCAAATTCCTGAACCACGCCTTCGTATAAAACCTTTTTATAGGGATCCTCGGCGGGCGGCACAAAATCGGCAAATGCCGTTGTTTCCGGCTTCATTACAAACTTCATAGGACCATTAAAAGTATTCAGAAGGTTGTATACATCTTCCAGCACCTCAGGTGCACAGTCATCCGAACGGAACAGGTTAATTTTCATCAGTACGAAGGTAAAAAAAGGCCGGAGTTTCTCTTCTCCGGCCATAAAGGATTTTGGGTTGGGCGAATTAATTTAGAAATTCTTTTTTGATGTTACCGCCGCGCTTTTCAGCTACATACTGCTCCATTTTAATTTCCAGCTCCATGAATGCGGCTCCCATATTGGATTTCGAGAAATTCATGCTGCTGTGGGCGCCGGCATTGAAGTCACGCGCAACTCCCGTAATATCAAAGTCTGCGCCGAGGAAGGAAAAGCTCCAGAGGTCACTGGCCTGCAGTCTGTCCATCTCGCGGCGTATCATATCCGCAGAATAACGGCGGGAAGCATTTTCATAGCCGTCTGTGAGAATCACCACCACCACACTGGCTTCTTTTCTTTCCAGCAGACTGCCGGCATGAAATTCGAGGTGGCGGATGCTGTCGCCGATGGCATCAAACAAAGCGGTATTTGCCCGTGGCTGAATTCCGTTGATGATGTCTGCACGGACTGCAGAAGCCGGCGTAACGGGAATCGGAAATTCAATCACATCATCGAAAATACAAAGGGAGATAAAAAACTCCTGATCGGGATTTTCAAGTTGCAGATCCCTCACTTTTTTAAGCTGGTCATGCAACCCACTCATAGTTCTCGGCCAGCAATTCGACATGCTTCCGCTGCGGTCGAGCACCAGATGATAAAAAGTCTTTCTGTTCTTCATGGAATTTTCCTCCTGGTTTTTCATAGTTTTGATTTTGTGTTTTTTGTTGAAACATCGCCGGACCTTCCGCCGATTGACGATGCAAAAGTGGAGGCTGCCGGAACCTGATACGGAATCTTTACAAGCTTGTAAGGGATTATTCATTTGAATTTCAACTAAATAGAATTTAGGTTGACTTCCCAATCAGAAGCCATTTCCCGCTCCGCCCTGATTTCGGCCTGTGGATCTTACCGATACCGTCTGGGCCGAAGCTGGGATGCATCCCTTCCCTGCCTGCTCTTCATCATGCTAAACCCTTCCACGGCAGATGCCCGGCTGGACGACCCTACCATCCGGCGCTGCCTGGGTTTCGCCCGTGACCTTGGTTTTGGCTCCCTGCTGGTTGGTAATCTTTTCGCCTGGCGCTCGGCAAGTCCAGCCGGCCTGCTTGAAGCGGCAGACCCTGCAGGACCTGAAAATCAGTTTCACCTGGAGGCAATGGCTAATGAATGCAGGACCATACTCTGTGCATGGGGAAATGGTCCTGTACTCCGGAAGCTGGGTGATGGCGATGGACGGGCCTTCCTCCCTCCTGCCCTGCTTGATAGACAAATGCAGGTGCTGAATCTTTCAGTCAAGGGAATTCCGTCACACCCGCTTTACCTGAAGAACGGAACGAAAAACTTCCTCTGGCAGCCTTGAGAGCAGGAATTTTTCCCGGGCCATTCAGCATTACCCTGGTCCGGATAATAATCCATATCCGGATGGAAAATTCAATTGAAAGTCCGTTCTTTGCGGCCCGAAATTTTACGCTAAAGCAATGAACATCATCGTTCCCATGGCAGGCCTTGGCAAACGCATGCGGCCGCACACCCTCACCGTTCCGAAACCATTGATTCCCATCGCAGGCAAACCCATTGTCCAGCGGCTGGTAGAAGACATAGCCAGGGTTTGCGGCGAGAAGGTAGATGAGGTGAATTTCATCATCCACCCTTCCTTCGGAAAAGAAGTTGAAAGCAAACTCACTGCTATTGCGGCATCTGTCGGAGCAGCCTGCAAAATCAGCTATCAGGAAAAAGCACTCGGAACGGCCCATGCCATTCTCTGTGCCAAGGAATCCCTGCAGGGAAATCTGGTAGTGGCTTTTGCGGATACCCTTTTCAAGGCAGATTTCCGCCTGGCAAAGGGGCATCCCAATACCATCTGGGTACAGAAGGTGGAGGACCCCCGCCCATTCGGTGTTGTAAAACTGGACAACCAGGGGCACATCACCGACTTTGTGGAAAAGCCGGAACAATTTGTTTCTGACCTTGCCATCATCGGCATCTATTATTTTCAGGATGGCGAAATGCTCTGCAAGGAACTTCAGTACCTGCTGGACAACGACATCATGGATAAAGGAGAGTATCAGCTCACCAATGCTCTTGAAAACATGAAAAACAAGGGCGTTGCCTTTGTGCCCGGTCAGGTAGAAGAGTGGCTGGATTGCGGAAATAAAAATGCCACCGTGCATACCAACAGCCGCTACCTGGAATACCTGCCTGCTTCCGACCTGATTTCCCCTGGCGCTGTGACCGAAAATTCCGTCCTCATTCATCCTGTCTATCTGGCGGATGGCGTTGTTGTGAGAAATTCTGTTCTGGGTCCTCATGTGTCAGTTGGCTCAGGCAGCGTCATTGAAAATTCTGTCATCGAATCCAGCATCATCCAGGAAAAAGCCGAATTGAAAAATGCCCTGATAAAAAACTCCATGGTGGGCAATCATGCTGCTGTAAAAGGCAGAGCCGCCGACCTTAGTCTGGGTGATTATAATGTAATCCATACTTCCTGATAATTTCTACGGTATCCGGCTGATGAAAAAGACCATTTCTCCAGGCGACAAGGTTGTGGTTTTCGGAGCCGGACTGGTAGGAACCCTGCTCGGAATCCTGCTGGCCAAACGAGGATTCAGAGTTGAGATCCATGAGAAAAGACCGGACTTACGCTACAAGCTCTACACCAGCCTACGGTCCATCAACCTGGCCCTCAGCCATCGCGGATGGACTGCACTTGCCATGGCAGGTCTGGAAGAAAAAGTAAGAGAGCTTGCCATTCCAATGCCGGGCAGGGTGCTGCACGACCTTAATGGCGGGGAAAAGTTTTTTGCCTATGGTAAGGAAGGTCAGGCCATTTCCTCCGTTTCCCGCTATCAACTCAATTGCCTGCTTCTTGAAGAAGCCGAGAGTTTTCCCAACCTGAAAATCTATTTTGAAAGCAAGGCAGAGAAATTTGCCTTCGACAAGTCCTCGGCCTATGTGGCAGATGCAGAAGGGCTTCGTCACCGGATTGAGGCGGATGCCTTTTTCGGATCAGATGGTGCGTTCTCCGCCATGCGCTACGAAATGATGCGGGAAGACCGATTCAATTATGAGCAGCACTACATCGAGCACGGATACAAGGAATTTACCATTCATCCCGACAAAAACGGAAACTGGGCAATTCGTCCGGACGGGCTTCACATCTGGCCGCGTAAATCCTTTATGATGATTGCCCTGCCAAACCAGGACCGTACTTTCACTGCCACATTGTTTTTCCCATTTGAGGGAGAAAAATCCTTCCGTCAAATCCGTACCACAGAAGAAATCCGCAGGCTGTTTGAAGAAGAGTTCCCGGATTTTGCTGCCATTGTGCCCGATTTTGCACAACAATATCAGCAGCATCCGGATGCGTCGCTGGTTACCATACGCTGCGCTCCCTGGAACAACCAGAATTTTCTTCTTCTGGGAGACGCTGCCCATGCCGTGGTACCTTTCTACGGGCAGGGTATGATTGCCGGATTTGAAGATTGCCGTCTGCTTATGGAGTGGCTGGATAAAGGCGAAAAAAGCTGGTCCGGGTTGTTTGCTGAGTTTTACCGGAGCCGGCATGCCGATGCCCATGCCATTTCCGAACTCGCACTGGAAAATTTCATTGAAATGCGTGATCTGGTTGCCACCGAAGAATTTCAGCTGGAAAGACGAATTGAAAAGGAAATAGTTGATGCCGGCACAGAAGGCTGGATTCCGCTTTATACCATGGTTACCTTCTCCGATATCCCTTACTCGCAGGCACAGCAAAGAGGCAGGAGGCAGGCAGGATGGCTGAAAAAAATCCGCCTTTCCACCGACTGGACCTGCGTTTCAGAGGGAGAATTCCGGAGCACAGTTCTCGAAAAGCTTGAAAGTCTGCAGCTCAGGGACGCGCTGGCAGAGAAAGGCTAAAAATTATTACAATCGCTTTGAAATAGCACGGTCAATCCGCAATTTTGGCCACTGTGTAAATCCGTTTTATAATTCATTATTACGGTTTATACAGATTACTGCGTATGGAAAAGGAAGAAGAAATTGCGCCGGAATCCAGCGGGAATCCGATAACCCGTTTTGTTGAAATGGTACTTTCCTACACAAAAGGAAAGACTCCTGAAAAAGTCAATCGTTCGATTGACGAGGCCAGCTTTATCAGTCGTGACCTTAGCTGGCTGCAGTTCAACTTCCGCGTTCTGGACCAGGCCCGCACCGGTCACCGTAATCTTTTCGAGCGGATGAAATTTCTGGCCATTACGGCCTCAAATTTTGACGAGTTTTTTATGATCCGGGTTGGCTCTCTGTACAATTACCTTGATTATGGTAAAGAACGCCTCGATTATTCCGGCCTCCGGGAGGTACCCTTCCGGAAAACGCTGCTAACCGAAAGCCAGGAATTCTACAAGGCACAGGAAAAATTATTTTACAAGGAGCTTCTTCCGCTTTTCCGTCAGAACGGAATTGAAGTTGTTAAAATCGGGGATTTGAGAGAAGCCGAACTTCAGGAAGCAGAAGACTACTTTGACAGGACAATACACCCCATGCTCACACCCATGATGCTGGATGTGTATCATACCTTTCCTATCGTACTCAATAAAACGCTGACCTTCGGAGTGGTTACCCGGATGGAAGAAAATCCCAAAAACCCGCTTCGCCTTTCCTTTGTGCAGGTGCCCCAGAACCTGCCCCGGTTCTATGAGTTCAGGCGGGGCGAAATGCGGGCAATGCTCGCGGTTGAGGAAATCATCCGATGGAAAATGCACCGCCTCTTCCGGAACATTGAAATAGAAAGCATCAACCTTTTCCGGGTACTCCGGAACGGAGATATCTCCATTGAGGAGAGCGATGATGTGGAATCCGATCTGGTAGATGAAGTTAAAAGACAGCTTTCGAACAGAAAATCGGGCAGAGTTGTACGGGTTGATGTGGAGGAAAATTATTCCTCCCACATGATGAAGATTTTGAAGGAACGATGGGATGTGGATGAAGACAACATTTTTGTTACCCGGAACATCATAGACTACAGCAGCCTGTGGCAGATTGTTCTTCACCCTGATTTCAGGGAAAAGCTACCCATGCTGCCATCGCCGGTTCCACCGCTTTTTTATCCCCATGATGCCCGCGGAGGCAGCATTTTTGAAATTCTGAAAAAGCAGGACATTCTGCTGCATCATCCCTTCAACAGCATGGACACAGTGCTGAAAATGCTGGAAGAAGCTGCCACCGACCCACATGTACTTTCCATCAAAATCACCATTTACCGGCTGGCAAAAAATTCAAGAATCATCGATACGCTCCTTCTGGCTGCCGAGAACGGAAAATATGTATCGGTCCTCTTTGAGGTAAAAGCCCGTTTCGACGAGGAAAACAACATCCGCCAGGCACAGCGACTGCAGAAGGCAGGCTGCTTTGTAATTTATGGACTGGGCAGCTTTAAAACCCATACCAAGCTTTGTCTCATTGTAAGAAAGGAAGATGAAAAAGTAACGCGCTTCGTTCACCTTTCCAGTGGTAATTATAACGAGGATACATCCAAAATCTACACCGACATCGGCCTGCTAACCTCCAAGGAAATTTACGCCGGCGATGTTTCAGAGTTTTTCAATGTAATTACCGGGCACAGCAAGCCCGACCGTTACGACTACCTGATTACCTCCCCCCGTGACATGCGCAACCAGCTGATTGCCATGATGCGCCAGGAGGCTGAAAATGCAAGGAAGGGTTTGCCCTGTGGCATCGTTCTGAAGATTAATTCTCTGGAAGACCAGCAGACCATTGAGGAATTGTATAGAACCTCCCGCGCAGGTGTACCCATCCGCCTGATTGTGCGGGGAATCTGCTGCCTGAGGCCGGGAAGGAAGGAACTCAGTGAAAACATCACTGTAAAATCAATTGTGGGTGACCTGCTGGAACATACCCGCCTTTATTACTTCCACAATGCCGGAGACCCGCTGGTTTATGGCGGAAGCGCCGACATGATGAACCGATCCTGCTCAAACTTGCAGTCGGCATCCTTAATTTCAACCTGCTGGATAATACCAACAGCTATTACATGACGGAGGATGGTTCCTATGTAAAATACCAGCTGGAGGAAGGAGAGCCTGAAATCAACATTCACAAGTTGTTTTTCCGCCTGCAGGAAGAAGACCTGAAAGTTTCCGATCTTTTCTGAGAGCAGGGATGCAGCATAGCAGGGTTAGCCATGCCGGAGAAAAAGACATCCGGATTTTGTATTTCTACACCCGGGATGCAAGCTTTATCAGGAAGGATCTGGAAATGCTCCGCAGCCGGTATGAGGTGACCGAATGCGCGTTTCCAGCACCGGAAAAATGGAAACTGCCTCTGCTGTTCATCATTCAGTTTGTTTTTTTATTGAAGAACAGCCTGAAAGGAGGTCGGTTTATGGTGATGAGCCAGTTTGCAGGGTACCATAGTTTTCTGCCCTGTCTTTGGGCAAGATTCTCGGGAAGAAAATCCATCATTGTGGTTGGTGGTACTGATTGTGTTTCCTTCCCTTCGCTGGGTTATGGTCATTTTCAGAACCGGCTACTTTCTATTTTCACCCGATGGTCATACAAATTATGCGATACTGTTTCTGCTGTGCATGAATCCCTCTTTTATAGGGAAAATCCGTATGCCGGGGCGAGTGAAAGCAGGCAGGGTATTCTTCATTTTATGCCGGATGCCACTTTTAATCGTAATGTTATTTTTAATGGATTTGATACCAGTATTTTCAGAATCAGTACTTCATGGCAGGAAAGACGGCAGCTCAGTTTTATCAGCATTTCGGCCTCTCTCACCGATTCAGTCCGCATGCGCCTGAAAGGAATCGACCTTGTTCTGGAGCTGGCCCGATGTATGCCGGAGGCACATTTTACACTCGTTGGCGGCGACCGGACAAGTCCGGAAGAACTGCCGCAGAATGTGCGTATTCTGCCCTACATACCCAATGGAGAACTGCCGGAAATCTATAATCAGCACAGATTTTACCTGCAGCTTTCTATGTCGGAAGGTTTCCCCAATGCCCTCTGTGAAGCCATGGCCTGCGGCTGTGTGCCGGTGGTTTCAGCGGTAGCCTCCATGCCGGAAATTGTCGATGATTTGGGCGGAATCGCAGCAGAAAGAAAACTTGCTTCGGTCAGGGATGCAGTAAGTTTTGCCATCGGTAAAAGCACTGAATCAAATCTTCCACAGCGGATTTCAGAATCAATCCGACTTCGCTATTCCTACGAAAACAGAAGGGAAAAACTGCTGGAACTCATCTCAAAAACTGCAAAAAATCTTTGAGTTATGATTTGCTTTTCTCTTCTTTCGGTCTGATAATCACATCCTCATGAAAAAACTCCTCTTCTGCGCTACCCTCGCTATGGTTTCAATTCAGGCAAATGCCGGAAACAACTGGAATCCAACGAAAAAAATCAACTTCGAAGACCTCAGGAAACCGATTGTTCTTAAGCTATCGCCCTTTCATTTTTTCGACCGGCAGCTTAGTCTGACCAGCGAGTTTTTCAATAAAAAATATAACAGGAGTACCGCCATAACCCTCAACCTGATTTACGCTGATAATTCCAAAATATACGATTTCGGAACATCAATCAATATCGAAAGAAGGTTTTATCCAAGGGGCTTCAATCCCGATACCAGTAACTGGATTCGAAATATGGCCAGCGGTTTCTACTTCGGTTTTGGTGTACAAGCCGGCTATAATGAATTCAATGACCGCGAGTTTTACCGGAATTATTATGATCCGATTAATGGCATGTACACAAACCTGCCCAACGATGTTACCATTACCAGTCAATGGATTGTACCGGCTGTTTCCATCGGCTATCAGATTATTTTATGGGAGGCACTTTATGTGGATGCCTATGTTGGCGGAGGCATCAAATTTAATGAAACCTCCAAATCATCGCCGAGAACCAATGTTGATTTCACCAAATATTACGACAGCCCCGATATTTTCAGCCGGTATTACAAGGGCATTATTCCCCGGGTAGGTATTACCCTCGGAATGGGCCTTTAATATTTGCATGCCGCTCTATGAATGCCATCCACTTTCACTTGCTGATTACGCACCTGCCTGTTTTTGCATCGGTCTTTGGTGCCATCATTCTGGCATGGGGTCTTGTTAAAGACAGCAGAGAAAGCAGGCAGGCAGCCTATTTTCTGCTTGTCCTGGCTGCTGCCGGGGCAGTTGCTTCCAACATCAGCGGAGAAGAGGCCGAGCATGCAGTTGAAGAACTTCCCGGTGTTCTGGAATCTATGATTGAAGAGCATGAAGAATCGGTATCGCTTGTTCTCTGGATGCTGATTCCTGCCGGCCTTCTTTCGCTCTTATCCTTGTGGGCCATTGAGAAACGAAAAGAACTGGAATTGAATTTTGCCCGCTTTGCACTCGGACTTTCTCTGCTCGGATTTCTTGCAACCGCCAGAACAGCCTGGCTGGGCGGCCAGATCAGACACAGTGAAATCCGTTCTGACGCTACTGCTTCCCCGGAAGAGCATGAATCAGAAAAAGACTGATTACGCAGTGCAACACTCCATTGTCCTTTACCTGAAAATATGTCTAAAATTACCGTCTGTGGCCTGAGCAGCCAGGCCATTGAAAAAGTCTGGGATGCCTGGACAAAACCAGAACACATTATCCAATGGACCTTCGCAAGCCCGGACTGGCATTGCCCGCACGCAAGTTCCGATCTGAAAGAAGGCGGCCGCTTTCTCACCCGGATGGAAGCCCGGGACGGCAGTGCCGGATTTGATTTCGAAGGCACTTTTCTTCGTGTGCAGGCGCCCAATTTACTTGAATACCGGATGGACGATCAACGAATAGCGCTGGTGAATTTCGAAACCGTGCCGGGCGGAACGCAGGTAACCGAAACATTTGATCCTGAAAATGTGCACCCGGCTGAAATGCAGCAGGCCGGCTGGCAGGCCATTCTGGATAATTTTATCCGTTACACAGAACGGCTTTCTGCCTGACGGGCTGCAAAAAAAAATCCCCGGACCTGCCGGGGATTCAAACTGAAATTTTTCAGAGCTTATTTCTCCGGAACACCGAAGTTGTTCTTCAGGTAGTTAATCAGATTGATACGGTCGATGGTACCATAAAACTGCCGGACATAAGCTTCTACTTCACCCTGTATCATTTTAGGAGCGAAGCCAACGGCTTGTTGCTTTTTGACAAGAATGCCAACTTCGTTTTTAATTTTTTCAGGATCAGGGAAAATTACCTTAAACTCACCTACTTCAACCTGCAGTGAGCCGCCGTCATTATACAATAATTTAAAATCAGAAACATCCTTCGGATCTACAGGAGAATTATCAACCTTGAATATATTGGACTTGCGCAAGACAAGGGTATCTTTTTTGTACTGCAGCTTCTTGTCAATGCGCTCCGTTTTTCCCTTTGGATTTTTCCAGAGGAAATTGAAATAGAAATACTGCCTGCCATTCTGAGGAAAGGTTTTCTGGTCAATCTTAACCTTGGCAACGGTATCTATGAAGATGAAAGGAGCCTCAGAAAAATGCTGCTTAAGATCATCCATGGTTTTGAGGGTCAAAGACTTCCATTCAAAACGGGTCTTACCTATCATCAGTGAATTTTCAACGCTTACCTTGTAATTGCGCTTTTCTTTTTTGTTGACAAGTACAAACCTTTTACCATCGTCGCGGATAAGGCCAACCATGTCTTCGCCTTCCTTGAAGGTAACTTCATCATCGGCAGAAACCGCATCTCCTGACTGCAGCTCTTTCCCTGCTTTTTTACTTGTTACCGAGCCCTTTACTCCGATTACAGTATAAGAGTGATCATCCTGGGCGGATGCTGAAGTGAAAAATAAAATGCATAAAGCGAGAGTGAAAAAATTTCGGATTTTCATAAAGAGCAATTTTCGATTGATGTTCTTGATGGCAATATTCAAATGTAAAGGAAACACCTTACCTTAAAGACTCAAAACAGATTTGCAAAAGTTTACATTCTATTTTCGCAGATTTTGCTTTGTTAAATGTTTACTTACTGAATTTCAATGAGGCGGAATTCACGCAGTATCGCATACCGGTAGGCGCAGGTCCGTCGTCAAAAACATGACCCAGGTGTGCCCCGCATTTTTTGCAGGTGATTTCGATTCTGGACATTCCAAGGCTTCTGTCTTCTTTTTCACCAATTGCTTCCTTTTTTACCGGCGCTGTAAAACTCGGCCATCCTGTGCCCGAATCGAATTTACTGTCGGATGAAAAGAGCTTTTCCCCGCAGCGCACACAATAATAAGCGCCCTTCTCCTTATGGTTCCAGTACTCTCCGCTGAAGGGAGCTTCCGTCGCACCCTCGCAGGCAACTTTGTACTGCATGGGTGTAAGATGGGCATTGAGTGAGTCTGCTTTGGTTTTATTTTCAGATGTAGTTTTCTTCTGAGCACAGGCAGATGTGGCCATAAGAATAAATGCGATGAAGTAGAATTTCATGCCTTTAAAACGATGAAAAAGGCAAGCTTGTTGCCGCAGCAATAAAATTATTTCTGGTCCAGTTCCTTTTCCAGCGCCATGGCAGCTTCGATGGCCTTGTCCATGTTGTAGTATTCCCACTCGGCAAAACGACCGAGCAGGTAAATACCTTCTTCATTGAGTGATTGCCTGGCAAGAGCAAGCGAGGCAGCGCTCTGATGGTCATGCACGATGTAGGAATTAGGCTCGTAGTTCCAGTCCAGCGGCTGCAGATTACCGGGCAGTTTTTTCACTTCCTCACACATAAAATCATAGCTGTATTCACCCGAAAATTCTACCACACAGGTATGCCGGCTGCTGCCGCGGTTGTTGCTTTCTGCGAAAGTTCCGGTATAGATGATCCGGTGTGCCTTTGTTTCCGGTCCGGGCAGATAAAGCCAGGAAACATCCCCCGGATCGGTTTCACAGAACAGGTTGCTGGTTCCGTTGGAAGGAAGATTGCGGCAGATTGCAGCGGCCTGTTTTGCGGCCTGCGATTCCGGAAAAACCTGAGCAGCCTTCCGCACATCACCGGTAAAAACTACATAGTCAAAAGGCCCTTCATCATCAAGCCAATAGGTGGCATCCTTTTTTGTAATCCGGCTAATATCCGAATTAAGGCGGATGTCAAGCCCTTCGGACAGGCGGTCGGCAATGAACTGCGAACCTCCCTCCCTGGCATAATAGAAAGTGGCATGCACCATTTCGCTCTCTTCCTGAACTACAATATTGCTCAGGAGCATTTCCATCAGATTGGGCATGGGCAGTTTTCCCTGAAGCCAGGGAAGGGGAATTTCCTTCAGATCCCGGTTCCAGATTTTCTCATTGTATGGCCGGAAATAGGCTTCATAAAGCGTCTCGCCAAAATTCGACTTCAGAAAAGAAGCAAAATCCGGATAGGAAAAAGGATCCTGCGGCCTGTAATCGGGTGACAGAAAGTCCTTCAGCACCGAGGCCACAAATTCCTTATCCAGCTGATGCAGATAGTTTTCGATGGGATAGCCAATCAGCTTTCCCTGAAACAGAATTCTGGCATTGCGGCGGGCCTTGAGAAATTCCTTATCGCGGTCGAAAAAGGACCAGAACCAGTCCAGCACCTCCGGGTTTTTAGAATTGAAAACATGACCGCCAACCCGGTGAAAGAGGTTGTCCCGGACCCGGTCGCATTTCACCAGACCTCCCGGGCGGGAAGCGCGCTCAAATACTCGAACCCGGTGCTTTTTACCGAGTAATCTGGCAGCAGAAAGGCCGGAAATTCCGGCACCGATGATGGCAATATCAGCCATGGATACAGGCGTTCAGTATTTTGTTGAAATGTTCTTTTGAGGAGGATGTGCCGTGCATGGTCTCCCAGTCGTTGCCGGTTTTCATCCGTTCGCGTTTATTGTACAAACGGTACAGCTGCCGGCAAATTGAATCTGTTGCTTTCATATATCCGCTGAACGGCCGCATATCTTCACCCGATTGCAGCAGATATTGATAAGCCTGCGCAAGCCTGCCGGAAAATAGCAGGGAGGAAAAGAAGCTGTAATCCCTGTTGTTCAATTCTTTACGCATCTCCACCAGAACCTGCAGGCGGTCTTTGGCACGGGCTGTATTTTTGGTTTCCATGTCAGTACTCTGAGCGCCATGCTGCCGGTACAGCACTCCTGCTTCCGGTACATGCACCAGTCTTGGCTTTTCCAGACTCAGGCGGAACAGGTACAGGTAATCTTCGTGGGTAATGAGCTTTTCATCCCAGAGCGGAACACGGTCCAGAAATTCCTTTCGGAACAGGCAGGCCTGCGTAATGGCATTCCACCCGCGGAGGATGGCATCATTAAGAGAAAGGCTTGAGGGTATGGGATTCCATTGCATAACCACATCCTTCTGCACCCAGCCGCTTAC
>Ga0315900_10003269_pt1 | contig 23868 bp, 16 predicted proteins | sample LakEriMetagenome_FD_203521 | JGI IMG/M metagenome (GOLD analysis project Ga0315900, IMG submission 203521) | Freshwater fungal communities from buoy surface, Lake Erie, Ohio, United States - Buoy 12 MA114 | ecosystem: Environmental > Aquatic > Freshwater > Lake > Lake biofilm | place: USA: Lake... | reverse complement strand
GTGTCCCTGCTGAACAAGGCGGGGCAGGCGCTGGGAGAATTGGCTGAAAGCACGGCCGGACTAGGTTGCGTGGTGGTTGTCGGTTTGCCGCTGGTCGTGGGGAGTCGGCTTTACAATGTGGCGGCGGTGCTGGCGAATGGAAAGGTGCTGGGCCATGTCCCGAAGAGCTTCCTGCCCAATTCAGGCGAGTTCTACGAGCGGCGCTGGTTTTCTCCGGCGGCGACCTTGACGGAGACGGAGGTCGACGGTGTGCCGATCGGTGTGGACTTGTTGTTCAGCGCCACCGATCTGCCTGAATTTGTGCTGGGGCTGGAGATCTGTGAAGATCTTTGGACGGTGATTCCGCCCAGCAGCCATGCGGCTCTGGCCGGGGCGACCGTGCTGGCGAACCCTTCGGCGAGCGATGAGGTGCTGGGCAAGGCCCCGTATCGTCGCGGGCTGGTGGGGCAGCAGTCAGCACGCTGCCTGGCAGCTTATGTCTATGCGGGAGCCGGAGCCGGTGAATCGAGCACGGATGTGGTTTATTCCGGGCATGGTCTGGTGGCGGAGAACGGCGTGCTGCTTGCCGAGACGCGGCGGTTTTCCTTTGAAACCCAGACGGCGGTGGCGGACGTCGATCTTCAGCGCCTGCAGCATGAGCGTTTGAAAAGCGCGGCCTTCCGGGATGACGAGGCACGGCCGGTTTTCCGAAAGGTGTGCTTCACCCTGGGCGGCTCAAGCAGGGGGGGGGAGGGGCTGCTGCGACCTCTGCCCGCCCAGCCCTTTGTGCCATCCGCCGGAGCGGACCGCAGGGCGGTGTGCGAAGAAATCTTCGCCATCCAGGCCACAGGTCTGGCACGTCGGCTGCGGCAGACCAGGAGCAGGTCGGCGGTGCTGGGGCTTTCCGGCGGACTGGACTCCACTCTGGCCCTGCTGGTGTTGATCGAGGCGTTGAAGCTGGCCGGGATGCCGCGCAGCGCGGCGGTCATTGTCACCATGCCTGGCTTCGGCACGACAGCCCGAACCAAGGGCAATGCGGAGAAACTGGCCGAGGCCCTGGGCGTTGCTCTGCGGACGATCAGCATCAAGGCGGCGGTGGAGCAGCATTTCGCGGACATCGGCCATCCGCCGGGTTTGCACGACATCACTTATGAAAACGCCCAGGCCCGTGAGAGGACCCAGGTGCTGATGGATGTCGCCAACCAGACCGGTGGCCTGGTCATCGGCACGGGTGACCTTTCCGAGGCGGCCCTGGGCTGGTGCACGTTCAATGGCGACCACATGAGCATGTATCACGTCAACGCCGGCGTGCCCAAAACGCTGGTGAAGTATCTCATCGAATGGGCGGCGACGGAACGTCATGCGGCGGAGGCCGGGGAGGTGCTGCACGACATCATCGACACGCCGATCTCACCCGAGTTGCTGCCGGTTGGAACCGATGGACAGATGGAGCAGAAGACGGAGGACACCGTCGGCCCTTATGAGCTTCACGATTTCTTCCTCTTCCATTTCGTTCGCCATGGATGTCCGGCGGAAAAAATCCGCTATCTGGCGGGCATCGCCTTTGCCGGCAAATACGAGGGCGAGGTGATGGACCGGTGGCTGGCAGTGTTCCTGCGCCGATTCGCGCAGAACCAGTTCAAGCGATCCTCAATGCCCGACGGACCCAAGGTCGGGTCCGTGGCGCTGTCGCCGCGCGGTGACTGGCGCATGCCCAGTGACTGGGGCGGCGCACTGGAATGAGCCGTGCGGGCTGTGGTTGGAAGATCAGTCGAGCTTCATCAGGCGCTGGGCCTCGCTTAGCAGGAAAGCTGTGTCGGTGAAGGGCTGCCAGCTGATGTCGATCCAGCGCAGCCTGCCTTGGGCGTCGATGAAGACGGCGGCGTGCAGGGCTTCATCCTCGAAGTCATCGTGGGCCCGGAAGGTCTTGAAGGCTTCGCGTGAAGGATCGGCCAGGACGGGGAAGGGGGGCAGCTTTTTCGTCGTCATTTGTTCGGCCAAACGGCCGGCCAGGGACAGCGGTTCCAGGGTGATGGCACAGAGGGAGACGCCCGCCTTTTCGTAGTCGGGGGCGGCCTTGGCAAAGGCGTTCACCTGTTCCATGCAATGAGTGCAGGCTGCGCCCAGATAAAAGAGCAGCACATGCGGTTTGCCGGCGAGCGCGCGGCTGCTGAACTCCTTGCCATCCAGGGTCAGTGCCTGCCAGTCCGGGGCCTTGGGCGGAGACCAGTAAAGGGGGCCAAGTTCTTGCAACGGCGGACGCACGCCAACGTCTGTCCGTTTGGGCGGGGAGGCGCGCCATTCGCCCTTGATCCCCAGAGTTCCAGCAAGGGCGTCGAGGCGCTTCTTCACCGGCAGGTCAGGCTGCAGGGCAAAGGCCAGCTTGCGCAGCTCCTCGAAGGTCTTTCGTGCGTCGTCGGTCTTGCCCAGAGCCTGCTGCATTTCAGCCTTGGCCGCGAGTCCTGCGAGGTCCTGTGGGTAGTTTTTCAGCATGTCCTCGGTCTTCTTCTTGTCACCCAGCTTCAGCCACAGGCTGGCGGCCAAGGGCTTGGGCAGATCCTCGGCCTTGCTGACAAGGTGGGCGGCGTTTTTTGCCTGGGTCAGCACCGCGTGTAGGGCTCGCAGTTCATCCAGCTGCCGGGTGATGGCGTCAGGCTTGGCTGGCTCCGGCTTTTTGGCTTCAGGTTTGTTTTCAGGCGACGCGGGAGGGGACGCCTTAGGGCTTTCGTCTTTGGGGGCGTCTTTTTTGGCCGGGCTGTCCTTGGCGACACTGTCCTTGGCCTTTGCCGGGTTGTCAGCTTTGGCCGGTTGCTTGGGGGAGCCGTCCTTTTTGTCATTGTTCTTTTTCGTGGCGGCCTTTGCCTGGGCGCTGACTTTTTCCAGGCTGGCGATGCTGGCGGCCAGTGCGGCGGAGTCGCCTTTGGCAAAGCTGGCCAGGCCGCGGGCGTGAAGGCGCCGGGCTTCATGGCCGAGCTGCTTCACCACGGGAAAGAGCGGGCCGTCAGTGACCTTCAGCAGTTCATCCCAGAGCTCCCATCGGACGAGCGTTTCCAGCAGACGGGTGCGTCCGTAACCGATGCTGGTGTTGTCCTTGTCGAGGGTGTTGTTGGCCGGATGCTGGGGGTGGCGGATGAGCGCCGTGGCGAGGCCGATGGCGTCGGAGGCGCGGCCCAGTTCGTTGAAGTTGCGCACCAGCCATTCTTCATTGTGAGCATAGTTGTGGATCTGGTCGGGATGCACCCAGTTGGCCCTCATGTAGGCGTGATCAACGCGTGTGCTGGCCTCCTGCTGCCAGACGGCGTCGTCAAACCTGCGCAGCTTGGAGTAAGTGTGGCCGGGCATGTGCCACATGTGGGCGATGCCGGGGGAGGCCTGGCCGTTCACGGCGGCGGATTTCAGGGCCAATGCGGGCTTGCGCTGGTCCCAGAGGTGGATGCGGTAGTGATGGGCCGGATGCTGCGGATTGGCGGCGAAAACCTGATCCAGCAGGGCATTGACAGCCTGATGGCTGGTGATGGGCGCCTCACCGTTGGCATGCCAGATCTTCCAGGCCAGGAAGGCCTTGGCCTCGACATCGTCCGGATGCTCCTGAACGATGGTCTCCAGGTCGCGGATGTAATCCAGGGCGCGCTGCTTCTTGTCACGCTTGTCCTCCTTGTAAAAGTTTTCGAGGGTGGCGATCCAGAGTTTTTCACGCGGCCCGGCCTTGTCCTTCAGGGCCACGGCCTTGCGGGTGAACTGCTTGGCGCGTGCGTCGTTGTTGACGTTGGCCATCGCCATGCCCCAATAGGCCATGGCGCAGTCCTTGTCGATCTGGGCCACCTGGCGGAAGGAGCGCTCGGCCTCGAAATACCAGAAGCCATGAAGCTGGCCGACACCCTGGTTGAAGAACTTGCGGGCCTCGGGCTTGGGGGTGGTGATCCTGAAGTCAACCTTGCCGCAGCCGGGGATGATTCTGGCGGCCTGGCGCGGTCCTTCGTTGAAGGCTTCACCGTGGGCGGAGTGACCCGGCAGGGGATCGGCGGCGTGGGTGATGGAGGCGCAGAAGGCGAGGGCAAAAAATCGACGGGCGGAGGGACGCATGTGGGGATGCCATAAACGCAGCCACAGCGGTGTTTCCTGCCTGGCTTTGGGATCGTTTATGCGGCCCGGATGCTTGGGCCGTCCACCCAGCGGGGCGGAATCATGATCTGCCTGGGCACTTCGGGGATGCCGTGCTCATGCTGGGAGAGCTGGGTGACAATCAGGTCCACGGCGGCTGCGGCGAGGTGGTCGCGCTGCTGGTAGATGCCGGCGAAGCCGGTCATCTTCGGCGTCCAGTCATGCACCACGTAGCCGATGTCCTCAGGAAATCGCAGGCCGAGTCGGCGCAGCCAGCCGGGAACATGGGTGTCAAAGGTGATGAGGGCATCCGGACGATGATCGCTCATCCAGCGGGCAAACGGCTGGAAGCCCTGGCTGATGTCGTTGCCTGGAAAAAGCAGCAGCGGAATCCGGTTCGACTCGGGCAGGCCCTGCTGCCAGTGAAAGAGTCCGCCGCTGTAGCCGAACAGGGAGCGGTTGACGATCCAGCGGGTCACGGCGACGCCAATGCGACGGTAGCCGCGAGACTGAAGCTGCTCCGCCGCCGCCTGGATGCCGAGCGTCATGTTGCCGCCGCACATGTGCAGGGCCGGGCTGCTCATGGCATAACCAAAGGTGACGGAGGCGAAGGGCGAGTAGTCCAGGCGGCTGCATGGCAGCTGCATGCTCTGGGGGGAGACGATCACTCCCTCGATGCCGCGGGCGTGCAGGATCTTCTGCAGCCTCCTGGGTGTCAGGCCGTCCCTGCCGAGGAAGAACTCCTCAACGGCATAGCCATGGCCGTGGGCGCGGCGCCGGATGTCCTCGACGTGCACATACTGGTAGGAGGGACCGAGAAGGCCGTCCTGGGGGACATGCTCGCGTATGACGGCGATGACCGCCTTCAGGTGCTTCTGCTTGCGGCCGCGCACCGCCTGCATCATGCGCATCAGGTGCGGGTCGGGCTGGTAGCCGATGCGACGCGCCTCCTGCAGCACGAGCTCACGTTTTTCCGGGGAGACCTTCGGGGCTCCCCGCAGCACGCGGGACACCGTCATGATCGAAACCCCGGTGGTCCGGGCGATGTCCTTGAGCGTGGGCGTTTCCTGGCCTGGCATGGTGTTAGCATAACACATCCAGGCTTGTGTCATCCTCGAATTGCCGTTTTCTCAGGCGCTTCAGTGCCGCCTGCCGATCCTGGATGCTTATGCAAGGATCTTCCGGATCACATGGGCGCCCTCGACCCCGGACAGCCTGGCATCCAGGCCTTGGAACTTGAAGCTGAAGGCGTCGTGCCGGACGCCGAGCTGATGAAGCATGGTGGCATGGAGGTCGTGGACGGTGACGACATTTTCCACGGCGGCGTAGCCGAGGTCGTCGGTGGCGCCGAAGGTCATGCCGCGCTGGATGCCTGCACCCGCAAGCCACATCGACATGGCCTTGTTGTGATGATCGCGGCCGACGGGGCCTTTGTTGCCCTGAGCCATGGGTGTGCGGCCGAATTCGCCGCTGAAAACGAGGAGCGTGTCGTCAAACAGGCCGCGCTGCTTCAGGTCGGTGATGAGCGCCGCGCAGGCCTGGTCGATCTCCTTGGCACGCAGGGGCAGTTCTTCACGCAGGAGGCTGTGATGATCCCAGTCGCGATGGTAGAGCTGGATGAAGCGCGTGCCGCGCTCGGCGAGGCGGCGGGCGAGCAGGCAGTTCGACGCGAAGGAGCCGTCGCCGGGCGTGCAGCCGTAGAGTTCGAGGGTTTTCGGGCCTTCGGCGCGGACGTCCACAAGGTCGGGCACGCTGGCCTGCATCTGAAAGGCCATTTCATACTGGGCGATGCGGGTGAGGATCTCCGGGTCGTCGCAAACCCTGGCGTGTTGTTGGTTAAGCTTGTTGATGGCCTCCACGTCCGCACCCTGCCGTTCACGGGTCACTCCGGCCGGGCTGGTGAGATACAGGACGGGGTCGCCTTGTGAGCGGAGCTGCACTCCCTGGAACCTGGAGGGAAGGAAGCCGCTGCTCCACTGCCGCGCGGCGATGGGCTGCGGCGTCCGCCCCTTGCCGGTGGACATCATCACGACAAAACCCGGCAGGTCCTCGGCCTCGCTGCCGAGTCCATAGGTCACCCACGCGCCCATGCTCGGCCGCCCGGCGATCTGGGCGCCGGTGTTCATGAACATGTGCGCCGGATCGTGGTTGATCGCGTCCGTGGTCATCGAGCGCACAAGGCAGATGTCATCCGCCACGCCGCCGAGGTGTGGCAGCAGTTCCGAGAGCTCCATCTCGCACCGGCCGTGTTTCGAAAAGGCAAACATCGGCCCTTTGCACACCAATTTCTGTCCCTGAAGCTGCGCGAGCTGCTGTCCCTTCGTGAACGACTCCGGCATCGGCCGGCCATCCATTTCCGCGAGCTTCGGTTTGTGATCAAACAGCTCCAGCTGAGACGGTCCGCCCGCCATGCTGAGCCAGATGACGCGTTTCGCCTTCCTCGGCAGCGGAAGCTCTCCAAGCACGCCGCGTGATGAGGCGCGGAGAAGCTCCGGGTTCAGCAGCGAGGCCAGGGCTGCTCCACCGAGCCCGCAAGCTGTGCGTCCCAGAAAGGCGCGTCGGGTTTCGGCGGAGAACATGACTCAGGACCGGGTGATGGTTTCGTGCAAGTTCAGCAGCACCCGGGCGACATGAGTCCAGGCGGCGAGCTCGGGCTTGTTCAAGTTCGCGGTGACAGGTGCAGCGCCGGTTTTGAGAAGGGCTTCAGCTGCTGCAGGGGCCTTCTGGTAGTCGGTGAGTTGTTTCGTGAGGAGGGAGGACAGGGTCGTCGACTCTTCTGCTGTGGGTTTTCGCTGGAGAGCCTGCTGCATGGCCCACTCGATGCGTTTGGCGGCATCGCCCTGGCATTCGCTGACGATGCGGGTGGCGAAGACGCGTGCGGCTTCAACATAGGTGGGGTCGTTGAGCAGGACCAAGGCCTGCTGCGGAATGTTGGAGCGGTTGCGTTCTGCGGTGCATTCCTCACGGCTGGGTGCGTCGAAGGCGAGCAGGCTTGGATGAAGGAAGGTTCGCTGCCACCATGTGTAGAGTCCGCGCCGGTAGAGGCTTTCGCCGCTGTCGTTCTGCCATTCGCGGGCGGGGAAATTGAGGTTCTCCCAGTATTTTTCCGGCTGGTAAGGCTTCACGCTCGGCCCTCCGACCTTCGGCACGAGCAGGCCGGAGATGGCGAGGGCGTTGTCACGAACCAGCTCTGCGTCAAGACGAAAGGCGCTCTGGCGTGCGCATTCGCGGTTGTAGGGATCGGCTGCGGTGAGCTGACTGGTGGAGGTGCTGACCTGCCGGTAGGTGTGGCTGGTGACGATGAGCCGGATCATGTGCTGGAGGTCCCAGCCGCTGTCCATGAACTCGCAGGCCAGCCAGTCGAGCAGGGCCGGGTTCACCGGCGGCTCGCCCTGGGCCCCGAGGTCGTCGAGCACCTTGCTGAGTCCGGTGCCGAAGAACTGTTTCCACAGGCGGTTCATGACGTTGCGAGCCGTGAGCGGATTGTCTTTGGAGACGAGCCACTGGGCGAGGTCGAGCCTTGTGAGATCGCGGCCTTCGACTTTCGGCTTTGGCAGGTAGCCGGGCAGGGCTGCCTTCACGATTTCGCCGCTTTCATCCATCCAGTTGCCGCGTGGCAGGATGCGCACGGTGCGCCTGTTGGTGTCGCTGATGGAGACGATGCACTTCGGCGCGGCGGCCTCAAAGTCCGCCTTTTCCTTCTCCGTCGTGGCGAGCCTGGCGCGCAGATCGGCGAGTTCAGGCGCGATCTGCCTGTAGGCATCGACGAGCTTCTGCTTCTGCGCCGAACTGCGTTTCTCCGTGGGCACCTTGAGGATGTCGGCGATCTCCTTGGCGGGCAAAGCGACGCCGGGTGCGCGAATGGGGGATGGAGCGGTGGTCGTATTGAGGCGAAGGTTGGCGATCTCGTGGTTGCCGTCATGGGCAAAGCTCAGCGTGAACGTGACAACGGCCTCCGCGTCGGCATGCGGCCGGGCAAGTTCGAGATACAGCGACTGGTCCGCGCCGGTGGCGCCGAGCACGGCCCAGCCGTTGAGCTTTTGATCGCCGATGCCGTCGATGGTGTTCTTCGCGGGGAAGTTCTTCTGCTCAAAGGTGGCGCTGGCATGCGTGATGGGGAGTTTTTCCTGCTTCTGGTTGCGTCCGATGGTCAGGTTGACCTCGCTGAGTGCGAAGTTGCCGTTTGAAGCAAGGCCGATGCCGGGCGATTTTTCCTTCAGGGCATCCAGGCGGATGCCAGTGGTGCCCTGGGGCAGCTTGGTCGTGATGATGTAGGTGTCCGTGCCGTCGTTCTGCTTTCGTTCGTCGCGCTTCTTGTCGATCACGCCGCGCACGATGCCGTCCTTGTCCGCCCTCAACGTCACATTTTTTTTCACGGAGACGGCGGTGAGCGGTTTCAAGGGCCGCCATGCGCTGCTGCTGGTGATGGCTTCGAGGGCCTTCCTTTCCCAAGCCGACTGAGCGGTGGCGAGTTCAGGGCGAGGTCTGGCAAACTCAGCCTGCAAGGCAGCCAGGCGTCCGGCGATGTCCGCCTGTTTCTTTTCGCCCTCCGCATCAAGCACGAGCATGCCCGGTTCGCGCCGGCCAAGGATCGGTTCCTTGATGTCGGCGAAGAAGGCGCCGAGCTGGTAGAAGTCGCGCATGGCGATGGGATCGAACTTGTGGTCGTGACACTGGGCGCAGCCGGTGGTCTGGCCCATCCAGGCGTTGCCGACGGCGCGGACTCGGTCGGTGAGCATTCGCTGCTCGTAGTCCCTGGCCTGCGCGCCTCCCTCCTCCGTGCTTAGCAGCAGGCGGTTGAAGGCCGAGCCGACGCGTGTCTCCTGGTTCGCGCCCGGCATCAGATCGCCGGCGATTTGTTCGATCGTGAAGCGGTCGAAGGGCTTGTTGGTGTTGAAGGACCGGATGACGTAGTCGCGGTACGGCCAGACGTTGTGCGGATTGTCGCTGTGATAGCCGATGGTGTCGGCGTAGCGGACCTGGTCGAGCCAGGCGACGGCCATGCGTTCGCCATAGTGCGGGCTTTTCAGCAAGGAGCTGACAAGGTCATCATAGTTCATGCCGGAGAGGTCGGACCAGGTCGCAATGTCCGAAGGTTTTGGCGGAAGGCCGAGCAGGTCGAAGTGCAGGCGGCGCACCAGGGTGCGTGCATCGGCCTTCGGGGAAGGCTTGAGGCCGATCTCGGCGAGGCGTTTTTGCACTAGGTGGTCGACGGGGTTTTTCCCGGCGGGAATGACCGCCTTGACGGGTTTTTCATAGGACCAGTGCCGCTGGTAGGATGCGCCCTGTTCGATCCACTTTTTGAGGATCTCCTTCTGCTTTGGGGTGAGTTTCTTGTGGGAGTCCGGCGGCGGCATGAGGTCGTCCTCGTCATCGGTGAGGATGCGGGTGATGAGTTCGCTGTCGGCAACCTTGCCAGGAGTGATGGCGCCTGCCTTCAGGGCTTCGTCGCGCAGATCCAGCCTGAGGTCGCCCTCGCGATGGCCCTTGTCTGGCCCGTGGCAGTAGAAGCAGTTGTCACTCAGGATGGGGCGCACGTCGCGGTTGAACTCGATCCTGGCGGGCACCTGTGGCTCGGCGGCGGAGGCCAGTGATGCCAGGCTGAGAAGCAGAAGGCTTTTGCTCATGAGATTTGAAGATGGGCGGGGATTCACGCCAGGATGCCCTTGACGAGGCTGCCTGCGACTCCGGTGAGCCGCATGTCGAGGCCCTGGTGTTTGAAGTTGAGGCGCTCGTGGTGGATGCCGAGGAGATGCAGGAGGGTGGCGTTCAGGTCATGAACATGCACGCCGTCGCGGACAATGTTGTAGCTGTAGTCGTCGGTCTCCCCATGGACATGGCCCTTTTTCACGCCGGCCCCGGCGAGGAAGAGGCTGTAGCAGCGCGGGTGATGGTCGCGTCCGTAGTTTGTCTCGGTGAGGGTGCCCTGCGAATAGATGGTTCGGCCAAACTCACCGCCCCAGACGACAAGGGTGTCATCGAGCAGCCCGCGCTGCTTGAGGTCCCTGATGAGGGCGGCTGTGGCGCGATCGGTGTCCTGGCACTGGCCGCGGATGGCGTTCGGCAGTCCGCCGTGATGGTCCCAGCCCATGTGAAAGAGCTGAATGCAGCGGACGTCGCGTTCGGCGAGGCGCCGGGCGAGCAGGCAGTTGGCGGCGTAGGTGCCGGGCTTGGTGACATCCGGGCCGTACATGTCGAGGACATGTCTCGGCTCCCTGGAGATGTCGACGAGGTCGGGCACGCTGGTCTGCATGCGGAAGGCCATTTCGTACTGGGCGACGCGGGCGCTGGTTTCTGGATCGCCGAACTTGTGGAAATCCTTTTCGTTAAGCGCGGCGAGTTCGTCGAGCATCTGGCGGCGCATGCCGCGGTCCACGCCCGAGGGATTGGAGAGATAGAGGACGGGGTCGCCGGAATTCCTGAAACGAACACCCTGGTGCTGGGTGGCCAGGAAGCCGCTGCCCCAGAGGCGGTCGTAGAGCGGCTGGTCGTCGCGCCGGCCGGTGCCGAAGGAGGTCATGACGACGTAGGCGGGCAGGTCACGGTTCAGGCTGCCAAGGCCGTAGCTGAGCCAGGCGCCGATGCTGGGACGCCCGGCGAGCTGCGAACCGGTCTGGCAGAAGGTGATCGCCGGGTCGTGGTTGATGGCCTCGGTGAACATCGAGCGGATGAGGCAGATTTCATCGGCCACGCCGCCGATGCCCGGAATCAGCTCGCTGAGCTCCATGCCGGACCTGCCGTGCCTGGCAAACTTGAACATGGAGGGGGCGACGGGAAAGGACTTCTGCCCCGAGGTCATGGTGGTGAGGCGCTGGCCCTGGCGGATGGATTCGGGAAGGTCCTGGCCGCGATGCTTCGACATCTGCGGCTTTGGATCAAAGAGGTCCATCTGCGAGGGGGCGCCGCTTTGAAAGAGGTAGATGATGCGCCGGGCCCTGGGGGCATGGTTGGGGAAGGCCGGGGCTCCCATGAGCTGGCCGAGGGCGGCTGCACCTGCCACGGAGGCGGAACTGCGGAGGAAGACACGTCGGTTCAGGGCGTCCTGAAGCTGGAAGGATTCGGCTTTCATGAAATCAGTCGCGGGTGACGACACGGTCGAGGTTGAGGAGGACGGATGCCGTGGTGGTGTAGGCGGCGAGTTCGGCGGGGTTGAGCGCCGGATCCGGCTTGGACATGCCCTGGGCGAGGAGAGCCCTGGCGTCGTCAGGCCTGGAGGTGAAGGCGGCAAGACGCGACTGGAAGCCGGTGATGAGGGTTTTCAGCGAGCCGGCGTCGGCCGCGCGGGCTGTCGCCCTGCGGTAGCCGTAGGCGATGCGCTGTGCGGGCGTGCTGCCGCCTTGTTGCATCATTTGTTGAGCCAGGCCGCGTGCGGCCTCGACAAAGGTGACCTCGTTCAGCAGGGAGAGGGCCTGGAGCGGTGTGTTGGTGCGGCTGCGTTTCACGGTGCAGACCTCGCGGGTTGGTGCATCGAAGAGCAGCATGGTGGGCGGGGCGGCGGTGCGCTTCCAGATGGTGTAGAAGCTGCGTCGGTAGAGGCCTTCGCCGGCGTCCGCCTTGTAGCCGCGCAGGTCGCCATACTTGCTGGTTTCATCCCAGACGCCTTCGGGCATGTAGGGTCGCACACTTGGCCCGCCGACCTTCGGGACGAGAAGCCCGGCGATGGCGAGCGCCTGGTCACGCACGATTTCCCCGCCGAGCCTGAAACGTGGTCCGCGTGCCAGCAGGCGGTTGTCAGGATCTTTTTCCAGCAGCGCCGGCGTGACCCTGCTGTCCTGGCGGTAGGCGGCGCTCATGACGATGAGCTTCTGAATCTTCTTCATGTCCCAGCCGCTGAGGATGAACTCGGTGGCGAGCCAGTCGAGCAGTTCCGGGTGCACGGGGTACTCGGCCTGGGAGCCGAGGTTTTCCGCCGTCTTGCTGATGCCGTAGCCGAAGAATTTCTCCCAGGTGCGGTTGATCCAGACACGGGCGGTGAGCGGGTTGGCTGGATCGACGAGCCACCGGGCGAGGCCGAGGCGGTTGACGGGTGCGTCCCTGGGCATCGGCGGAAGGATGGCGGGCGTGGCCATGCCGACCTTTTCACCGGGCTTGTCGTATTCACCGCGTTTCAGAATGAAGGTGTCGCGTACCGGGCCTTCCTGCATGATCATGACGTTGGGCAGCGAACGGTCGAAGTCGTCATAGGCGCGCCGGGCGCGGGCGAGGGCCAGGTCCGCCTGTTTGAGCGGGCTGTCGACGCTGTTCCTGAAGAAGTCCTGGATTTCCTTTTTTTGTGCAGGAGTTCGTTGAGCGGGGCTTGTCTCGATGGCCAGCTTCAGGGCGGGGGAAAAGGCGTCGCCGCTCAGCCTGACGGCGTCGGCTGGAAGGCTTGAGGCGGAAAGTCGGAAGCGTCCGATGTTATGTCCGTTGATGGCCTCCATGCGCACACGAAGCAGGAGCATGGCGTCCTTTGAGGGCGCGATGGGCGCCTGAAGCACAAACATGGCGCGGCGGTTTTCCTTGCGGGTCGGGCCGTCGACGGCCCAGGAGCTGCGCCGGCCCCCGCGTTTGGAGTCATCGATCACGCCTGCGATTTCATAGCCCTTCTGCGAGTAGTCGGCCTCGGCCCTGGCGAGCTTGAGCAGCTCGGGCTTGCCGTTTCCGCGCTTCACATAGACGTCAAAGGCACTAAGGGCGAAGTTGCTGTTGCTGTAGCGGCCGGGGCCGCCGCCGGGCAGGGAGGGGTCGGTGAAGCATTCGAGCAGGAATGCGGAGGCGCCTTGTTCGGGGAGCGGGGCGTCGAAGACATAGACATCCTTCGGCGGATTTGCCCCGGTGGCGAGGTAGCTGCCGTCCGGCTGCCTCACGATCTGCGTGCCGACCTTGGATTCAATGTGGGTTGGGCTGAGCGGCGTCCACACCGCCTTCAACCTGTGCATCGTTTCCTGTGCCTTGGGTTCCCACTCGGCAACGAGCTGCGGAAGCTGCTTCACGAGCCCGGCGACCTTTGTCTCGGCCTGTTTCACCTCCGCGTCGAGCTGCGCGAGCCTCTGCTCCTGCTCCGGCGTGGGCACGGTGGTTACGGGCTGGCTGTTGCCGCCGCTGCGGTTGGAGGCTCCCTGGATCGTTCCGCTTTCAGGCACGTTGTTGAAGAAGGCGAAGAAGGAATAGAAGTCCTTCATCGTGAGCGGGTCATACTTGTGGTCATGGCAGCGGCAGCAGTTCATGGTGAGCCCGAGCCAGGTGGCGCTGGTGGTCTCGACGCGGTCCATGATGTTTTCGATGCGCCATTCCTCGGCGATGATGCCGCCCTCTCCGTTGATGCGGTGATTACGGTTGAAGCCTGTGGCGACGACCTGGTCCCGGCGTGCATTTGGAAGCAGGTCGCCTGCGATCTGCTCCATGGTGAACTTATCAAAGGGCATGTTGCTGTTGAAGGCCCTGATCACCCAGTCACGCCAGGGCCACATCTGGCGGCTGCTGTCAGTCTGAAAGCCGTTGGAATCGGCGTAGCGTGCGAAGTCCAGCCATTGCATGGCCATGCGCTCACCGTAGGCCGGGGAGGCGAGCAGCTGGTCCACATAGGCCTCGTAACCGGCCTCGGACCAGCTGGAAATTTTGGACAGGTCTGACAACGTCGGAGGCAGTCCGGTGAGGTCCAGGGCCACTCGCCGCATCTGGGTGGCGGGATCGGCAGGCGGGGACATCCGCAGGCCTTCCTTTTCCAGCCGTGCCGCGATGAAGCGGTCCACCGGGTGCTTCAGGTTCCCGGCCTGGGGCGGTTCGGTGCGCACGAGCGGCATGAAGGCCCAGTGCCCCTGATATTCCGCTCCTTCCGCGATCCATTGCCTGAGGACGGCCTTTTCGGCCGCCGTCAGGGGTTTGCCGCTTTTCTCCGGCGGCATGACATCGTCGTCCTCCTGGGCCAGCAGCACCCGGTGGAGAAGATGACTTTTTTCGGGGGCTCCCGGCACGAGGGCGACTTCCCCGGACTCGGCGGGCTTCATCGCCTCCTCACGGAGGTCGAGGCGGAGTCCGCCTTCGCGTTTTCCGGCATCCGCGCCATGGCAGTGAAAACACTTGTCCGAGAGGATCGGCCGGACGTCGCGGTTGAACTCGATCCCGGCCAGGGCAGGGGACGAGGCGAGGGCGGCGGCAAGGAACGGAATAACGAACTTCGTCGAAATCATGCCCCGAAGAAACGGTTCACGGGGCTGATTCTATTGGGTTTCCACGTTGCTCCTGCATTGAGAATCATGCCTTCTGCATGGCTTTTCCCGCCGCCTGCCGCATGCGATGCAGGACATAATAAACCGTCTGGCTGCGGAGCCGGACCAGCTCGGCTCCGACGATGCGGGGGATGAAGTCCGGTGAGATGGCGAGGATTTCGGCGGCGGTACAGCCATTCAGGCCGCGGCAGAGGATCGTAGCCAGGGCACGGGTGAGTGTCTGCACCTTGGGGCCGAAGGTGACGGCAAAATGAACATGGCCGCCGTCATCCCGCTGCAGAAAGATGCCGACGATGTCCGAGCATTCGGGATCCTTGCGGACCTCCTCGACTTCATAGGGCTGACCGGGCCGGGGTGCATAAGCTTCCACGGATTCCGCCATGCTGATCAGGCTGTCGCGGCGTTCGGGCTCAGGCAGATGCTCGAAGAAGTCGATGAGTTCCTGAAGGGCGGGGGGCATGGACAATGGGGATGACAAAAACGTGGCTGCTTATACATGGGGGGTGTTCGCGGTGGCAAGCCGCGCCCGTGCTTGATGACCGCCCTTTTAAACCAGGCCTTTTCCTGTGAATCCGTGCCGCCGGAGGTGATGGACCGGCTTTGGGCGGCGGGCTGGAGGCACTTTGGAGAGTCCTTCTTCCGTTACAACGTCAGCATGGATGATGAGGGGGTGAAGGAGATCACGCCGCTGCGCCTGAATCTGGAGGATTTCCGTCCTAGCAAAAGCCAGAGGCGGGTGCTGAACCGCAACACGGATCTCCGGCACGAATTTGTGCCTGCCTCGCTTAGCACCGAGGCCTGTGCCATGTTTCATCGTCACAAGGGACGATTTAAGGAGAATGTGCCGGATGAACTGGAGACCTTTCTTTCAGCGAGGCCGGGGACCGTTCCCTGCGAATGTCTGGAGTGCCGGGTGTTTGACGGCTCCGAGTTGGTGGCCCTGAGCTACCTGGATCTTGGGGAGCGGGCGACTTCGTCGGTTTACGGCATGTTTGAGCCGGTGCATTCGAGGCGCAGCCTGGGGATCTACACGATGCTGCTGGAGATTGAGTTCAGCCGAAGCCGGGGCTGCGCCTTTTATTATCCAGGTTATGCCACCCGTGAGCCAAGCGCGTATGACTACAAAAAGCAGTTCCGAGGGCTGGAGGTTCTGCAATGGGAGTCGGGGGCCTGGGACAAATGACCGGGGTTGCCGTCTGCCCATGAACGTGCTTCCTGTCAGTCAGCCATGAATCCCTTCCAAATTGATCCTCGTCACCTTTCGCCAGAGGGCAGGCAGCTTTCGGGCGTTCTGCCGCCGACCTTCTTTGCCCTGGCAGAGGACGATACGGTGCGTCCCGAATCCCCCCTGAAGTATGAGCTTCAGGTCCTGCGGGACGGGGAAGATCTGGTACTGACCGGCCGTTTGGAGGCGGAATTCAGCCTGGAATGCGGGCGTTGTTTGGAAAGATTCCGTCAGAGGGTGGTTTTGGACCCGTTTGCCGAGGAGATTCCCATTGAAAAGGAGGGCACGATGGACTTGACAGAGGTAGTCAGGGAGGACATTCTGCTAGCCCTTCCGAACTTTCCGCGCTGTGAAGATGGCAACGTTGATCTGCGCGATTGTCCCGCCGAAGGCCGTTTCGAAGCTGGCAGTCCTGCTGCGGTTGATGAAGCGCCTGGCGCTGACAAAGGAGTTTGGGATGCCCTAGATCAATTGAAGAACTAATCCCCCCTTCCCAACATGGCCAACCCGAAACGCCGTCAATCCAAAGCTCGTCAACGTCTCCGCCAGGGAGCCAACCGCTGGCGTGCTCCTGTCCTGAAGACCTGTCCTGAGTGCGGCACGTCTGTTCCGGGTCATGTGGCCTGCCCTTCCTGCGGCTACTACAAGGGCCGTCAGGTGCTGACCATCACGGCTGAGGAATAGTCCTCAGGAGTTTTCAGCAGCGCGACTTTTTCAGGCGCGGCGGTTTTTTGACCGCCGCGCTTTCGCTTTTTACAGAAGCCTGGCCGCAGCCTCCGCGAGCGGGCTGCGCTCGCCCTTGTTGAGGGGGACATGAGCGGCAAATGGCTGGCCACGCATGCGCTGGCGGGTGTAAACCAGGCCGTTGCTGCGGCTGTCGACGTATGGGTTGTCGATCTGCGCCGGGTCACCGACCAGCACCAGCTTGGAGCCGCGCGACATGCGGGTGACGACGGTCTTGGCCTCCAGCGGGGTGAGTTGCTGGGCTTCATCCAGCACGAAGAAGCGATCCGGGATGCTGCGGCCGCGGATGTAGCACAGGGCTTCGATTTCGATGACCCCCTGCTGAATGAGCGGATCGTAGGGGGCGGCAACCTCGGAGGAAGCCGGGGTGTCGGGCAGGAAGCGGTTCTTTTTGCGTTGCGGACCCTGGTTGTTGTCCACAGGCCTCATGAGCAGGTCGAGGGCGTCGTAGACGGGTTGCAGCCATGGGCGCATTTTTTCCTGAAGAGAGCCTGGCAGGAAGCCGACCGTTTGTCCCATGGCCACGATGGGGCGGCTGACGGTGAGGCCGTTGTAGGTGCGGCCAAACACCTGTGACAGGCCGGCCGCCACGGCCAGGAGCGTCTTGCCAGTGCCAGCCTGACCATAGCAGGTGACCAGGCTGATTTCCGGGTCCAGGAGGGCATCGAGCAGGCAGGTCTGGCCCAGGTTCATGGGCTTCACGGCACGTCCCTGGCCGACCTTGATGGATTCCGGGGTGTGAAGGAGGCGGACGAGCTCGCCCTGCGCGTTCATCTTGGCTGGCATGGAGGCCTTCTCCCCGGCGATGAGAAGCACATAGTCATTGGTCATCAGGTCGCCGAGCCGCGCGGAGGCGAGATTCAGGCGGCCGCTGCTGGCGAAGCGCTGAAGTTCGTGTCCGCTGACTTCGATCCGCGCGATTTCGAAATTGGAGACCTCCCGGGGCTCTACCTTGTCGTTCAGGTAATCCTCGCACTCAATGCCGACGGCGCGTGCTTTGAGCTGCATGTTGATGTCCTTGCTGACCAGGATGACCGGAGGCTGCAGAATTTCACGCTGCTGAAGAACGCAGGCGATGATGCGGTGGTCGGTCTTTTCGCTGCCGGGGAAGATGCGCTCAAATTCACGGACGCTGGGGATCTGGCGCGCGGCATCGGGGTCATAGGTGACGAGTTTCAGAAGTCCTCCCCCCGGAGTCCTGACACCTTCCATGATGGAGGCCTCGGGGCTGGAAAACACTTTCATGAGGGCACGGTGGACTTCACGGGCATTGGCACCCCTTTCCGTCATTTCGTTTTTGAAACGGTCCAGTTCGCTGAGCACGTCCACTGGGATGCTGACGTGATGTTCGGCAAACTTGTTGATGCAGCCCGGGTCGTGCAGGAGGACATTGGTATCGAGGATGAAGGTCTTGGTGCCGACCTGAGTGGGGGAATGTCGATGGCTGGTCACTGATTTGCGCTTTCGGGGGGAGGGGGGCTTCGGGCGAAAGCTGGAGGAGACCGAGGAGCCAAGTTCGAGAGGGTTGATGATCGTCGGGGCTGTGGCGGTTTGATCGTCTCGGTCCATGGTTGTCAGGGTTGGATGCCTTGCCGTGGAAAAGCGTTGATCCGTGGCTTGAGGGGCACTGTCCTCTCCTGGCGCTGGTAGCGTGCCAAGTGTGCTTTTCCACGTTCTAATTTTTGTGAATAGCTCACGGTTCTTCGAAAGCCTGACAAGAATTGGAGCAGGCGACAAGCCATTAATTCACAATCCTTAACTTTTTGTGAACAACCTGCCTGGCTGACAGCACGAGACAAAACCACGACCGCGAGAATGGGTGATCCTCGGCAGCCTGACGAGGCCTGAACAGCTTTCGTTATTCTTTGGCCGCGTTGTTTCTGTTTTGGATGTAGGTGCTTTTGATCGCCGTGTAGGGGTCAATGGCATTGGCCTTGGAATCGTTGTATTTGGAGAGCTGGTCGGGCAGGCTGCGGAGGGTGTTGCCAGCCGAGGGGATCCAGGCCCATTTGTCGGCATTCTCGCCAAGAGCGAAGGCCCAGTTTACCGGGTTCAACGCGTAATCGCCGACCAGGCCGAGGGTTTCACGGGCGGTGCAAGGGCCGAGGATTGGCAGCACGATGTAAGGGCCATGTCCCAACCCCCAGGTTGCCAGGGTCTGGCCTGAGTCTTCAAGAGGGACGTCCTTCAAAGAGGGGATGCGGTCGGACTGCTTGATGAGGCCCCCGAAACCCGCGAAGGTGTTCACACCAAACTTCTGAAGCTCCTGGCCGGCTCGTTTGAAGTTGCCCTGGAGGCTGCTGTTGACGAATCTGACAGGAAATTTGATGTTCTCGTAAACATTGTCGATTCCCTGTCTCACCGGCGACGGGAGCACGGTGGTGTAAGTCTTGGAAATGGGCGTAAAGACCCAGCTGTAAAGCTTGTCATTGAAGACAAACGTGGCTCGGTTCAGCGGTTCAATGGGGTCGGAAACCTCGGCTGCTCCATCGTAATCATCCAGGGCGTCCGTGGCTGCGGCCGCCTGGCCCTGCTGGGCAGAGCTTGGGCGTTGGGTGGCGCAGGAAGGGATCAGCAGCGCCGTGAAGATGATGAGGTGGGCGATTTTCATGAAGGGCGGGCGACGGATTGTTCGAGGGAGCGAATGACGGCGGAAGCTCCGCCCTGTTTGAAGGTCGAGTCGAGCTGGGAGCGATAGTTGGCGATGAGGCTGACGCCTTCGATGATCACGTCGGCGATCTTCCAGCCTCCGATCTCCTCCATCCGGTAGGTGACCGCATAGTGACTGCCTTTGTAAACCAGCGTGGTGGGTACATCGACTCGTCCGGGGGCGGGCGCGACGGCGTTCTTGTAATTGATAACCGGGTGTTCTCCGGGGGTGAACTTGTCGCTGTAGGTGCGGATCACCAGGGTGGTGAACAACTCAGTCGCGCGTTTTTGCTGGTCGGTTTTGAACTGGCGCCAGCCGACGCCAACGGCCCTGCGGGTCATGGTTTCAAAGCTGACATGACGCTGAAGGATCGACCGGGCGGTGATCGCCAGGGCGCTTCGGCTGGTCACGCGCTCAGCGACAGCCAGAACTTCACCAATGGCTGAGCGCAGCCTTGCTTCAGCTGCGCTGGTGGAAGAAGCGCAAAATCCAGCGGCAGGGAAGGCTAGGAAAAGGGGGAGAAAGGAACGGCGTTTCATGGAGCGGGAGACTTTCCGGACTCGTTCGCTGAATTATCAGGATTGTTGCTTACACTGCCGAAAGCCATTTTGCCAATCAAGGATTCAAGATCAACCGAGGATTCTGTCATGGTGATCTGAGTGCCGGGCTTAAGGTAGGTTTCATCCGCACCAGGGGCCAGGGCCACATATTTGTCACCGATCAGGCCGGTGGTCTTGATGGAGGCCATCGTGTCCGTGGGCAGTTTGAGGCCTTCCATGACCCTCAGGGTGGCGATGGCGCTGTAATCCGTGGAATCGATGCGGATGGATTCGACGCGGCCGACGGTCACGCCTGCGATGAGCACGCTGCTGCCTGTGTTCAGCCCTCCGGCGTTGGAAAAGCGTGCCTCCACCAGGTAGGTGGGGCCGCTGATGAGCGACCCTGCCCCCACCTTGGCGGTAAGCCAGGCCACGGCGGTGAGGCCGAGCAGGACGAAAAGGCCGACGAAAAATTCCAGTCTGGAGGCATTCATGGTTCGGAGAAGGAAGGGTTTTTTCCCGTGCGAAGGGCGTCCACGGCCATGTGAAGGGCTGTCGTGCTGTCACGGAAATCGCAAACGACAGGATCTGTGGAGGCGGAAAAGGCGGCCGGGCTGCCTGCAAAACGCATGGTGCCGGAATCCAGCAGAGCCACATGATCGCTGATCACCAGGACTTCGGCGACGTCATGGGTGACGATGACCGCCGTGAAACCAAACTGGCGCTGGTATTTGACGATCATGGCAAAGACGGCGTTGCGCCTGAGCGGGTCGAGGCCTGCCGTGGGTTCGTCGAACAGCACCAGTTCCGGCCGGGTGACGATGGCGCGGGCCAGGGCGAGCCGCTTCTGCATGCCCCCGGAAAGCTGGCTGGGGTATTTGTCGGCGAAGGCATCGAGCTCAAGCTGCTGCAGGGCCTCCAGGCTGCGCTGGCGAATCTCGGGGTTGCTGAGCGATGTGGTCTGCTCGAGAGGCAGGATCACGTTTTCCAGGGCGGTGAGCGAATCAAAGAGCGCGTTGCTTTGAAAAAGGAAGCTGCAGCGCCGTCGGAACTCGGCGCGTGCCGAAGGAAGGTCGGCATCCAGGGGGGTGCCGTCAAAGGCGATGACCCCCTCGTCCGGGCGTTCGATGCCTGCCAGGCATTTGAGGAAGACGGACTTGCCGGTGCCGCTGCGTCCGAGCACGGTGACCACACTGGCGCGGGGAACCTCCAGGCTGGCGCCCTTGAGCACCTCGTGGGCTCCGTAGCGCTTCTTCACGCCGCGGACATCGAGCAGCAGGGATGGGCGGGCTTCACTCACAGCAGATAGGAAGTGATCACGTAGTCGGCGGCCAGCACGGTGATGCAGGACAGCACGACGGCGCGCGTGGTGGAGGCGCTGACAGCCCGGGCTCCGGTGGCCGAACTGCAGCGGTGGGCATTAAAGCCGTGGTAGCAGCAGAGCGCCACTGTCAGCAGTCCGAAGACGGCGGCCTTGGTGAAGCATTCCTGGACATCATCGGGCTCGACCGCCCGTTCCACGGAGGACCAGTAGACGCCTGGCTCAAGGCCCAGCATCATCGAACCTGAAAGCCAGCCGCCCCAGAGGCCGACACTGACGAACAAAGCCGTCTGCATGGGGAAGATCAAAAGCGCGCCAAGCAGGCGGGGCGTGACGAGATATCCGTGGGTGCTGACGCCCATGGTCTCCAGGGCGGCGATCTGCTCGGAGTTGCGCTGGATGCCCAGTTCGGCGGCAAGGGCCGACCCCGCCTGCCCCACCAGCATCAGGGCGGCAAGCACGGGTCCGAGCTCACGGACCAGGCTGAGTGAAACCAGCGCGCCCAGGAGGCTCTCGGAGCCGAAGCGGTTGAGCACATGGTAGCCCTGGAGCCCGAGCACCAGACCTGTGAACATGCCGACGATCAGGATGACCGGCAGACAGCGGACGCCTTGTTCAAACATGGCCCTGAGCACACGGTGAACCAGTCTGCGGGTCGAGAAAGCGCTGCTGAACGATGTCAGGGTGAACATCGCAAAGTCACCTGTTCCTCGGATGAGGGAAAGCGTGAAATGGCCTAGCTTGTGCACCATGGTTCTTTAAGTCTGGCCCGGCCTGCGAGGCTTGCAAGCCTGGAGGCCGGGGGGCCATAGGTCAGGCGCGCTCCGAAGACGGCTGATCTTCATCCGGCAGCGGAGCCGGCAGGTTGTCGAGAGTGTTGATCAGGCTGACGGCGCGCTCGATGCTCTTGTCGAGCCGGAAGAGAAGCTGGGGGCTGTGCTTCAGCTTCACGCGCTTGTAGAGCTCGCGCTGGATGTTGCCCTTCTCCTTGTTGAGCTTTTCAATCATGGAGGCCTCGTCATGCGCCCTGCCCAGGACGCCGACCCAGACGCTGGCCTGGCGCAGGTCCGGGGCGGTGACCACCTCATGAATGGTGAGGACGACGCCTTCAAAGCGGTAGCCGCGCTCCAGCACGGTGCTGAGCTCGCGTTTCATGAGTTCGTTCACTCGGTCAAGGCGCTGGGACATCGCAGGGGGTAAGGATGAGGGTGAAGGGCCCGGGGCCGCAGGTCAGAGGGCCTGTGGGATCTTCTCGAGCTCGTAGCACTCGATGATGTCGTTTTCCTCGTAGTCGCTGAAGCCCTGGAGCTTGATGCCGCATTCGAGGCCGTTGCGGACCTCGGGCACCTCGTCCTGGAAGCGGCGCAGCGTCTCGATGCTGCCGTCATAAACCGCCTGGCCGTCACGCAGCACGCGGGCGCGCTGCTTGCGGTCGATGCGGCCGTCGATGACCTGCGATCCGCCGACCCAGCCCTTCTGAACCTTGAAGACCTGCTTGACCTTGGCGTGGCCGAGGATCTTCTCGCGCGTCAGCGGGTCGAGCATGCCGGTCATGGCCTCCTTCACCTGGTCGATAAGCTCGTAGATGATGGAGTAGAGCTTGATCTGGACGCCTTCGCGACGGGCGGTGCTGAGGGCCTTGTTCTCGACCTTGGTGTTGAAGCCGATGATGACGGCGTCCGAGCCGGAGGCCAGCAGCACATCGGATTCGGTGATGGGCCCGACGTCGCTGTGCAGGATGCGCAGGTTGATCTTCGCGCTCTCGATGTCGGTGAGGCACTTGGTGATGGCCTCCAGCGAGCCGTGCACATCGGTCTTGAGCACGACCTTGAAGACCTTCTTCTGTCCCTCCTCGATGTTGGCGAAGAGATCCTCCATGGTGGCACGGCGGCGGGTGACCAGCTTGGCCTGGCGGGCTTCTTCAAGACGTTCCTCGCTGAGCTTCTTGACGTCGCGTTCGCTTTCCATGACGACAACTTCGTCGCCCACGCGGGGCATGTCGCTGAAACCGACGACCTCGACGGGCATGCCGGGGCGGACCTCCTTGATCGGCTGTCCACGGTCGTTCATGAGGGCCTTGGTCTTGCCCCAGTGAGGGCCGCAGATGAAGGGCTGGCCGACCTTGAGGGTGCCCTGGCGGACGATGACGGTGGCGACAGGGCCCTTGCCGGGCACCATGCTGGCCTCGATGACCGTGGCGCGCGGCGGAGCCTTGGGATCCGCCTTGAGTTCTAGCACCTCGGCCTGCAAGGCCATGGTTTCGAGGAGGTTGTCGATGCCCTGGCCGGTCTTGGCGGAGACCTCCATGCATTCGATGTCGCCACCCCAGTCCACCGGCATGAGGCCGAGTTCCTGGAGCTGGGACTTCACGCGCATCACGTTCGCCGCAGGCAGGTCGCACTTGTTGATCGCGATCATGAGCTGCACGTCGGCGGCTTTGGCGTGGTTCAGGGCCTCGCGGGTCTGCGGCATGATGCCGTCGTCGGCGGCGATGATGAGGACGACGATGTCGGTGACATTGGCGCCGCGGGCGCGCATGCCCGAGAAGGCGGCGTGACCTGGGGTGTCGATGAAGGTGATCGGCTTGCCTTCATGGAAGACGGAATAGGCGCCGATGTGCTGGGTGATGCCGCCCGCCTCGCCCTGGGTGACCTGGGTCTTGCGGATGGCGTCAAGAAGGGAGGTCTTGCCGTGGTCGACGTGCCCCATGAAGGTGATGATCGGGGCCCGCAGCTCAAGCTTCTCCACGGCGATCTCCTCGACCACCTGCGCAGTGGGTTCGACGATGACTTCATCGACCTTGTGGACGCCGGCACCCTTTTCACGCTTCTCGCGTTCAAGATGGAAGCCGTGTTTTTCGCAGACCTTTTCCGCCACGTCGAGCTCGATGGCCTTGTCGGCGTTGGCGACAAAAACCTTCAGATTGATGAGGTCGGCGATGACCTTGAAGGGCCGCAGGCCCATCTTTTCGGCCAGGTCCTTGACGATGATCGGGGGCTTGAGATGGATGATCTTCTCGCCGGCTTCGTTGGTCTCGTACTCGGGCGGGGCAGCCTCCACGGGGGCGGGTTTGGGGGCGGTTGGAGCAACGACGGTCGCGG
>Ga0315900_10003267_pt1 | contig 23869 bp, 26 predicted proteins | sample LakEriMetagenome_FD_203521 | JGI IMG/M metagenome (GOLD analysis project Ga0315900, IMG submission 203521) | Freshwater fungal communities from buoy surface, Lake Erie, Ohio, United States - Buoy 12 MA114 | ecosystem: Environmental > Aquatic > Freshwater > Lake > Lake biofilm | place: USA: Lake... | reverse complement strand
TCATCTCGCCCTTGGCCACGCGGGCCCAATCGCGGCGCAAGCCGAGATGCTTGCAGACCTCCACGAGGTCTTCCTTGGCCGACTTGGCAAGGTGGTCGAAGTCAATGCGAACGATGGTGCTCATGTGTTTCTCCGGTTGAGCGTTGGTTGATCGGTGCGACTGCACCCCGAGGCCCTCCGAGGAGGGCTACGGGCTGAAGTCAGATCCAGACTTCGCCGACGGCTTTCTGGAGGACGCGCATGGCGTCCTCGACCCGGCTCTGCTGGTCTTCGCTGATTCGCCGAATAACGTCGCTCCGCGTCTTGCGCTGCTCTGCAATGAGCATCTGGCGGCGGTCGTTCAGGGCCAGTAGCGTTTCTCTTGCGGCGAGGAAAGAGATCGTGATGTCGGTTTCCATGTCCATGTGTTTCTCCGGTTGACGGTGCGGACTGCACCACGGTGCCCCCTGGGTTCAAGGGGCACGAGCTGAAGTCCGTTTGCGTCTCGTGTGTGTGTGTGTGCAGATCAGGAGACCGATCTGCTGCGCTTAGGTCGTCACGGTCAGCGGCCGTCTACTCAGCCTCCCGGCTTGATCGACGGCCACCGGCTGTGCCGGGGCTCTCGCCTCGCTCCGGGGGAAGTCCTGCGCCACTACGCGCCGTGCATCTCATCCGATGCACCGGGGCCCCCTGGAGGTCCTTGGCACCCCGTCGGGTGCCTTGCAACGTCATCCCGACGTGGCAGAGCCTATGCTACCCCAGAGGTAGCCAAGGGGAGCCAAAAGATGCCCAAAAATGAGGCAAATTAGGGTTTTTCCCAACAAAATATAGGGGTTGACAGGGGCCCTTGTATGTGCTACCCCTCAGGTAGTATAGAGGTAGCCTATGGCCAACAAACGGGCTGATTGGCTACCCCTATGCTTGACAGCCCGCAAGGTGCCGCGAAACACTCGCGCACAGGGCCTCACTCCGGGGCCTGGGTCGTGTCCGATGGGGGACCGGCTCTCAACCCATCGCAAGGAGACGCCACCATGGCTCGTAAGCTCCCGCCCAAGAAGGCTCCGGCCAAGGGCAAGAAGACCGCCGCTCGCGGCAAGAAGAAGGCTCCCGCCCGCAAGGACGGCTGATCTTCGGTCGCGCCACGCAAGCCGCCTTCGGGCGGCTTGTTCGTTTTCCGTCGCCATAATTCCCGGCCATGTCGCGCAACGTCGAGAACAGCATTGCCGAGCTTAAGGAGCTGGCGAAGACGCACCGCCGTGTGCTCGTCGGCTTCTCGGGCGGCAAAGACAGTCTGTGTGTGCTCGACCTGGCCGCCCGCTTCTTCAACGAGGTCGTGCCCTTCTGCATGCACCTCGTGCCGGGCTTGCAATACGACGCTGACCGGCTGCGCATCGCCGAGGAGCGCTACGGCCTGAAGGTGCTGACGTTCCCGCACTTCATCTTCTGGAACTACCTGCGCGAGGAACAGTACGTCGATCCCATCCCCGGCTTTGAGCACCTGGAGGAGATTCGGCCCTGGCCGTACTACCGCTGGGTGATGCACGAGACCAAGTGCACCCTGATGCTGGACGGCATGAAGAAGTCCGATGGCACGTTTCGCCGCCGCAAGTTCGCCAGCGAGGGCGAGGAGGAGCGCCGCATGCGCCACCGCCCGCTGAAGAACTGGCTGAAGTGGGAGGTCCTGAACTACTGCAAAGCCCAGGACCTGCCGATCCCCAAGCAGGACAACAGCACGGCAGCGGGCAACAGTGGCGTGTCGCTCCAGGTGCAGGAAGTTCTCTGGATGCACGACAACGCGCCGATGGACTACGAGCGCATTCGCCGGGCGTTTCCCTTCATCGAGGCCATCGTGGCCCGCCGCGAATTCTTCGGACTCAGCGATGGCTAAAGCAAAACCCCCCAAGACCGAGACCCGCAGCCTGGCCGACGCCGGCTACCAACAGTTTGTAGTCGAGGAGCTGCACCGCAGCGAGCTCAAGGGCGCGGAATACAACCCGCGCATCATCACGGACCAGGAGAAGTCCAAGCTGAAGAAGGCGCTGGCCCGCCACGGGCTGGTGGCGCCCATCACCTGGAACCGCCGCACCGGCAACATCGTGGGCGGCCACCAGCGCATCGGCATCATGGACAGCCTGATGCGCACCGACGACTACACCCTGTCGGTGGCGGTCATCGACGTGGAGCCGACCCGCGAGAAGGAGCTGAACGTCCTGCTCAACAACACGGCCGCCCAGGGCTCGTGGGACATGGACGCGCTGAAGAATCTGTTTGGCGACGAGAAGGTGACGCTGGAGGGCTCGGGCTTCGACATCGGCGACATGTACGACATGTTCGGCGACACGGCCATCAACGAGCGGGCCGCCGACCTGGAGGAGTTCGCCACCAAGCTGGCGGCCTTGTCGGACAGCTACGACAAGGTGAGCGAGCACAACGCCGCCAAGCTCGACGGCGAGTTCTACTGCGTGCTGGTGTTCCCGAGCAGGGCCAAGATGCTGCGACTGTTCAAGCACCTGGGGGTGCGCGACAGCCGGTATCAGAACGGGGTGTTCTTCGCTGAGAAAGCCGGCCTGGACCTGGGCGGCGAAGACTAGCGGGTCAGCAGGATGCGCGGCCGCCAGAACGCCGGCTGCGGACGCCCCAGGAACGGCAGCGGCTCGCTGAACCGCTCCGGGTAACTCAGCGCCCAGCGGTAGCCGTCCTCGCCGTCACTGAAGCATCCCACGATCTCCACCTGACCCAGGATCACGCCACGCGGCAGGTGCGCGTACTCGGGGTCGTCCAGCGTTTTGGCCGCATAGAGGTACACCAGCCCACGCACATTGCAGGGCTGGCTGCGGTACTCAAAGCGCTTGGCCCCAGCCAGGATGTTCTCCAGGTGGGGCTGTCTGATGCTCAGGGCCAGGTTGGTGTGGATCATGGGATGAGCCAGCAAAGGTACCCATAGGATAGCCAAGGTGCTACCGGCTGGCAACTGTTGGGGTTTCCAGGCTACCCCAAGGGGCTCGGCAGCACGGGTGTTCATGGGGTAGCATGGCCAACAGTTTGTTGACGCTATAAACAGCCATGACCACCCCTGCCAAGCCCAAGCATCCGGGCGGCCGCCCGCCCTTCGAGCCCACGGACCAGCACCGCAATATCGTGCGCATGCTGGCCGGATTCGGCATCCCGGTGGACGGTATCGCGCAGCAGATCAAGGGCAAGGACGGCAAGCACATCAGCGACGAGACCCTGCGCAAGTATTTTTCTGAGGAGCTGGCCAGCGGCGTGCACGAGGCCAACGCCAAGGTGGCCGGCTCACTGTTCAAGGCCGCCACCCAGGACAACCAAGTCGGCGCCATGATCTTCTGGCTGAAGACCCGCGCCCGCTGGCGCGAGACCCCGCAGGAGGTGGCCTTCACCGATCCTGACGGCAACCCGGTCAAGCCGCCCACCCTGGCGGACTTCTACACCCTGATGGCCAACAAACCCCAGGGCGAGTGAACCTCACGGTCATTCCCCACATCCGGGACGTGCTGCTGCGGCCGGCTCGGTACAAGGTGCTGCACGGCGGACGCGGATCGGCCAAGTCGTGGGGGGTCGCCGAGACCTTGGTGCACTTCGCCGCCCGCATGAGTGTGCGGGTGCTGTGTGCCCGTGAACTGCAAACCAGCATCGCCGACTCGGTGCATCGACTGTTGCAGGACCAGATTCAACGCGCCGGCCTGCTGCCGTTCTTCAACATTACGGGCGCGGCCATCACCTGCCCGTCTACGGGCTCGCTGTTCATCTTCAAGGGCCTGCGCCACAACAGCGCCGAGATCAAGTCGATGGAAGGCATCGACATCTGCTGGGTCGAGGAGGCGCAACGGGTGAGCGAGGCCTCCTGGGAAGTCCTGATACCGACGATCCGCAAGGAGGGCGCGGAAATCTGGGTGACCTTCAACCCGGACAGCGTGGACGACCCGACCTACAAGCGGTTCGTGGCCGAGAGCCCGCCGTCGTCCATCGTGCAGCAGGTCAACTACGACCAGAACCCGCACTTTCCCGACACCCTGCGCATGGAGATGGAATATCTCAAGCGGGTGGACTTTGAGGCTTACGAGCATGTGTGGCTCGGCAAGCCCAAGGCGAAGACCAAGGCCCAGGTGCTGTCGGGCAAGTGGCGCGTGGACCGCTTTGAGGCGCCGGCCAACGTGTCGCGCTTTTTCTACGGCGCGGATTGGGGCTTCGCGCAAGACCCGACCACGCTGATCCGCTGCTTCATCCAGGACCGCAAGTTGTTCATCGACCACGAGGCCTACGGCATCGGCGTGGAGCTGGACGAGCTGCCGGCGCTGTTCGACAGCGTGCCAGGAGCCCGGCAGAACCTCATCAAGGCGGACAACAGCCGGCCCGAGACCATCAACCACGTCGCCAAGCGGCGCTTCAACGTGGTGGGCGCGGCCAAATGGCCGGGCAGCGTCGAGGACGGCGTGACCTACCTGCGCAGCTTCGAGGAGATCGTTATCCACGAGCGCTGCACGCACACCATCGAGGAGGCCCGGCTCTACAGCTACAAGACCGACAAGCAGACCGACGAGGTGCTGCCCATCATCGAGGACCGCCACAACCACTGCTGGGACGCCGTGCGCTACAGCCTGGACGGTCTGATCCAGCAGGGCACGACCGGGCTGCTGGACTACTACGCGCAGCAGGTGGAAGACAAGAAAAAGGCCGAGGCCGAGGCCGCCGAGAAGGTCTCCAAGTTCTTTGCCCTGAACCGCTGACGTAGACGCTACCCGACAACTGCCTCCACAATGGCGACCCAGGAGATAGTCAAATGGCACGAGAAGGCACCGCTACGCCCGTCGATCCGGGCCTGATCGCCCGGCTGGTGCAGGGCGTCCGGTACACGCTCACCGGGGTCAAGCCGGACAACTGGTTTGGCCCTGGGCAGCCGCTGGCGCCCGTGGCCCAGGAGCAGGCGCTCGGCCGCCAGTTCGACTACTCCACGGGCGTCAACCTGCGGCAGAGCCCGCGTGCAACCGAATCCGTCAGCTTCGAGCACATGCGCGGGCTGGCCGACGGCTACGACTTCCTGCGCCTGGTGATCGAGACCCGCAAGGACCAGATGTGCTCGATGCGCTGGACGGTGCGGCCCAAGGACGAGAAGGCCGAGCCCGACGAGCGCTGCCGCAAGATCGAGGCTTTCCTGACCATGCCGGATCAGGAGCACGACTGGCCGACGTGGCTGCGCATGTTGCTGGAGGACATGCTGGTCCTGGACGCGGCCACCATCTACCCGCGCAAAACGCGGGGCGGCGAGCCCTACAGCTTCGAGCTGGTGGACGGCGCCACCATCAAGCGCGTGATCGACGAGACCGGCCGCACGCCGCTGCCGCCCGATCCGGCGTATCAGCAAGTGCTCAAGGGCTTGCCGGCCGTCAACTACTCTCGCGACGAGCTGATCTACGCGATCCGCAACCCGAGGACGAACCGGGTCTACGGCTACTCGCCGGTCGAGCAGATCATCATGACAGTCAACATCGCCATGCGGCGGCAACTGTCACAGCTCCAATACTTCACCGAGGGCAACATTCCCGAGGCGATGATCGGCGTGCCCGACACCTGGAACCCGGACCAGATTCGGCAGTTCCAGGACTATTGGGACGCCATGCTGGAGGGCAACACCGCAGCGCGGCGCCATGCCAAGTTCATCCCTGGCGGCATGGATGTGCACGAGACACGCCCAGACCTGATGAAGGACGTGTTCGACGAGTGGCTGATCCGCATCATCTGCTTCGCCTTCTCGATCAGCCCGAGCTCGATGATCGCCCAGGTCAATCGGGCCACCGCCGAAGTCTCCAAGGCCACGGCCGAGGAGGAGGGCTTGCTGCCGACGATGCTGTGGGTCAAGTCGGTCATGGACATGATCCTGGCCCGCTGGTTCGGAGCGCCGGACCTGTGCTTTCAGTGGGCGCAGAAGGACGACCTGGACGCCAAGACGCAGGCCGACATTCACGCCATCTACATCAACGCCAAGGTGCTCACGGTGGACGAGGTGCGGGCGGACCTGGGCCTGGAGCCCCTGTCGGACGACCAGCGCGAGGAACTGTTCCCGCCGATGCCTGAGCCCCTGGCAGAAGCGGCCAAGACGTCCGAGGACGAGGCCCGTGACGAGGAGGCCCTGGCGGCCCGCGTCAAGGCAGCCATGCCGGACGTGCATAACCACATCCACGTCGATGCGCCGCAAATCACGCTGCCGGCCTACCCGGATGTGAAGTTCCCCGAAATGAGGATGCCCGACATCAAGGTCGAGGCGCCGATCGTGAACATCCAGCCGCCCGAGGTCCTGGTGGACATCGGCGCCACCACGGTGAACGCGCAGTTCGATCACCGCCGCCCGGTGGAGGCCGCACCGCCGCGCAAGGTCACGAAAACCATCGTGGCCGAGCGCGACAAGGACGGCAAGCTGGTGGGCAAGGTGGTCGAGGTCAGCGACGACGACGGCACCACCGTCACCAAAACCCTCAAGGCCGAACGGGGTGCCGACGGCTCGCTTTCTGGAACAGTCACCGAGGAGTAATCCATGCCTTTGAACACCCAACTGGCGAACGCCACCGTCAACGGTCAGGCCGACAACCTGGCCACCCGCCTGAACAACGGCTTCCTGCGCATCTACGACGGCACCCAGCCCGCCAATGCCGACACGGCGGTGAGCACCCAGGTGCTGCTCGCCGAGCTGCGCTTCAACACCACCGCTGCGCCCGCCGCATCCGCTGGCGTGCTCACCTTCAACGCGCTGACGGCGGACAGCAGCGCGAACGCCACCGGCACCGCGAGCTGGTATCGGGCGCTTCAATCGGACGGCTCGACCGTGGTCATGGACGGCACGGTGGGCACGGCGACCTCGAACCTGATCCTGAACAGCGCGGCCATCCAGTCCGGCGCCCAGGTGTCGGTGTCGAGCTTCACGCACACGGTCCAGAAGGCCACCACCGGCCTGTAATCCAGGGGGCGCGGCATGGCCGACAACGTACCGATCACCGCCGGCAGCGGCACCAACATCGCCACCGACGAGGTGAGCGGCACGCTTGAGCACGTCCAACTGTTCAAGCTGGCCATCAGCGCCGACGGCTCGCGCACGCTGATCCCGGCGAACGCGACCGACGGCCTGCTGGTGGACATCAGCAATGCCAGCGTGCCCATCGGTGACGGCACCAACAACGTCAGCGTGGACACCGACCCCGCCGACGCCGAGCCCAACAGCGGCAACGCGCTGCATGTCGAGGGGCGCACCTACGTCTACAACGGGACCACATGGGACCGGGCGCGGGGCACCATCAGCAACGGCTTGCTGGTGGATGTCTCCCGCGTGCAGGGCCAGGTGCAGGTGGGGGACGGCACCAGCGCGGTGAGCGTGGACACCGCCGGCACCGATGCCGAAACAAACGCCATCAACCAGCTCCATGTGCAGGGCCGGCTGTATGAGTTCAACGGCACGACCTGGGACCGCAAGCGCAGCCACGCGATCACGTTCAGGGGCAACCAGTACGCCACCGCGCAGACCGGCACGGCACTGTGGACGCCTTCGGCGGGCCGCGCCGTGGTGGTCACCAGCCTGCAAATCCAGTCCGGCGGCACCACGGCCGGCACCTGCATCATCTGGTTCGGCGGCAGCGCGGACACCACCTACACGCGGGGCACGGACGCGGCGATCTTCGACGGCGAGTTCGCGCCCTCGGCCACCAACAAGCCGGGCGTGATCATGTCGTTCCCCACCCCGATCCGGGGCACCACCGACTTCGTGCTGAGAGTGACAACGACCAACGCGCAGACCGTGACCATCACCGTCTGGGGCTACGAGATATAAGCGATGCCCACCGACTTCTTCCTGCGGTCGGCGGCCTCGGGCCTGGGCGGAGCTGGCCAGCGTCGGCTGTCGCAGCGCCGGGGCCGGGCCAGCGCCACGTTCATCACCAGCACCACGGCGGGCGGCACCAACATCATCACCACCGCCACGGCTGGCGGGCAGGCGCTTTCCTGGTTCAGTGAGCCGGTCACCGAGGCCATCACGATCAGCGGCACGATCACGGTCAACATCCGGGGCCTGGAGGCGGCCAACAGCGTCAACGCGGGCCGGGGCATCTTGATCGAGAGGTGCAACAACGCCGGGGTGGTCCAGTCCACGATCCTGGTGGACAGCACAGTGCCGGCCACGATCACCGAGTACACCACCACCGACGCGGCCAACGGCGCGGCCACCTACACCGCCACCAGCACGGCGATGGCGGTGGGCGAGCGCATCAAGGTCACGCTGAAGGTGCGCAACGTCGGCACTATGGGCGCCAACGCTTCGGGCGTCACCAACAGCCACGACGGCCCGGCAGCGGGCGCGGCGGGCGACACCTGGGTTCGCTTCACGCAGGACATCATCACCGACGAGGTGCTGGAAGTCGGTGCCAGCGAAATCTACGGAGCAGGCATCTATGGGTGACATCTTCCTGGGCGCGTATGCGACCGAGCAGGAAGCACTAAACGCGATGGCGGCACGAGCTGAACCGCCCGAGCAGATGGTCGTGGTGAACGACGGCTACGACCCGGACCACCCCTGGCGGATCAAGTGGATTCGCCCCGACTGAGGTAGCGCATGTCCCTGCTGCTGCTCCTCAAGGCATCCGGCGGCGCAGGCGTCACTGGAACAGCCACCACCGCGCAAGGCCAAACGACCAGCGCGTCGGGTGCCGTCACGTTTAGCGGCGCGGCGACGACAGCGCAGGCGCAAACCAGCAGCGCCAGCGGCGCCCAGGCGTTTACCGGCAGCGCCAGCACCGCGCAGGGGCAGTCGGCCGCTGTTGCTGGGCTGTTGACGTTCAGCGGCACGGCTGCACCCAAGCAGGGGCAGGCCTCGGCCGCGAGCGGCACCCTGGCGTTCAGCGGATCGTCCACCACCGCCCAGGGGCAGACCACCTCGGCCAGCGGCAGCGAGACCTTCAGCGGCAGCGCCACCACGGCCCAGGGGCAGACGGCCAGCGCCACCGGCTCGACGGGTGGGGTTGCCGGTTCCGCCACTACCGCCCAGGGGCAGACCAGCGCCGCCACGGGTGCGCTCGCCTTTGCGGGCTCCGCATCTACCGCGCAGGGCCAGCGCACCAGTGCAAGCGCCGCGCAGACCTTCAGCGGCAGCGCGTCGGGGGCGCAGGGGCAAACCAGCACCAGCACCGGCAGCACGGGCGGCGCATCCGGCCCGGTCACGACGGCGCAAGCGCAGACGAGCGCGGCCTCAGGTGCCCAGACCTTTGCCGGCGCAGCGACCAGCGCGGAGGGGCAGTCGAGCACGGCCACGGGGGCGCAGTCCTTCAGTGGCGGCGCCACGGCCGCACAGGGCCAGGGCAGCAGCGCCTCGGGCTTCCAGGGCTACGGTGGCGCGGCCACCTCGGCGCAGGGGCAAACAGCCGCCGCCACGGGGGCGCAGGCGTTCGCCGGCACGGCCAGCGGCTCGCAAGGGCAGACGACAGCCGGCGTCGGTGGCGTCCCGGTGCCGATCACCGGCAGCGCATCGTCAGGCCAGGGCCAGAGCAGCGCAGGCACGGGCACAGGCGGCGCGGTGCAGCCAGTCATTGGCGGCGGGGGCGGGGCGCCGATCATCATCGTCCACCCGAAGCCCAAGGCCAAGCCGCCCGCCATCACGGGCGAGGCCACGGCAGGCCAGGGCAGGCCGCACAGCTACGGCCTGGGCTTCGTGGTCGATCCCCTGCCGGTCTACGACGAGGAGCTGGAGGAGTTCGCCCTCCTGCTGGCTGAGCTGTGAGGTATCACATCGTCTGCGGCCCCGCGTGCGATCACGCGCCGCTGTTCAAGCTCTCCAACAGCCAGCGCAAGCGGATGCTGGACCGCGACCGCGCCAGCGTGCGCAAGCTGCGCGTGAAGCTGCGCGTGACGGTGCGCAAGTTCCTCAAGGAGCAAAGCAAGGACATCGCCGCCCAGGTGGTGGCGGCCCGCGAGGCGTTGAACAAGGGCGCGAACGACGACATCAAGCGCATCTTGGAGTCGCTCGACTTCGCTGGCTGGCAGAAACTGTTGGGGCAGATCGGTCCGCTGTTGGAGAACATCGTCAAGGACGGCGCCAAGCAGGGATTCCTGCAAGTCGGCATCGAGCGCGACCTCGACCGCCTGCTGTCACTGACCAACGACTTCGCCGTGGCCTACGCCAAGGAGCGCGGCTCCACGCTCATCACGGACATCAGCGAGAGCACGCGCAACATGATCAAGAAGGACATCGCGCAGGCTCTTGAAAGCGGCGCGTCGAACGATGTGCTTGCAGCCGTGTTGGAGCGCGGTTACGCTTTCTCGCCAGAGCGCGCCGAGATGATTGCTCGCACGGAAACTGCATTCGCAGACGTAGAAGGTAACATCGAGGCGTACAAGCAGTCGGGCCAAGTGTCCGGCAAACAGTGGATCACCGGAGCCGGCTGTTGCGAACTGTGCGATGAACTCGATGGGAAAATCGTTCCGCTCAACAAGGCGTTTCCTGGCGGCAGGAACGGGCCTCCGCTGCATCCCAACTGCCGGTGCGACGTGCTGCCGGTGCTGATCCCCAAGAAGGACAAGACCTCATGAAGCTCTACGCCGACATCGCCAAGACCGAGGAACAAGACGACGGCACCATCAAGGTGTGGGGCTGGGCCTCGACCGGATCGGTAGACAGCGACGGCGAGATCGTGACCCCCGAGGCGATGAAGGCTGCGCTGCCCGACTACATGAAGTTCGGCGCCGTGCGCGAGATGCACCAGTCCAAGGCCGCCGGCACGGCCATCGAGGCCGAAGTCAAGGACGACGGCAAGACCTGGTTCGGCGCCCACGTGGTGGACAGCGAGGCCGTCAAGAAAGTCAAGGCCAACGTCTACAAAGGCTTCAGCATCGGCGGCAAGGTCACCGACCGCGACCAGATGAACAAGTCGATCATCAAGGGCATTCGGCTGGTCGAGGTGTCCCTGGTGGATCGCCCGGCCAACCCCGAGGCGGTCATCACCATCATGAAGGCCGATCGCACCGCCGAGGACGACGTGAGTGAGCTGGCCGCCATGCTGGACGCCGGCACCGTGACTCCCGCGAGGTTGATCGAACTCGCCAAGGCTGATTTTTCTGCGGCCCAAACGGCTACCCAGCAGAGCGCAGAGCAACCCGCCGGGGAGTCCATAGAGAAGGGCCTGTGGAACGCCCAGCGCCTGATCGAGGCGCTCCAGGTCGTGCGCAACGCCTGCGAGTCCTGCGACTACGAGACCAAGCGCGGCGAGCACACCGAGGCGCTGAACACCGAGATGAAGGCCACCCTGGCCGCCCTGGGCGATGTCACGCAGAAGTACCTGGGCGAGGAGATCGCCCTGATGCTCAAGCCTGCCGCCGCCCCTGGCGAAGCGATGGCCATGGCCGACAGCACTGACGGCCTGGAAAAGGCCGGCGCCCGCTACTCCAAGGTCACCAAGGAGATGCTGGGCAAGGTCTACGGCTGCATGAAGGAAGCCATGGGCCACATGGACACCATGAAGTGGAACGAGGACGACGACGGCATGAAGGCCGAACAGTCGGACGACCTCGCCAAGGCCCAGGCCGAGACGATCACCAAGCTGAACGCCGACATCGACGCCCTCAAGGCCGAGGTGCAGACGCTTAAAGACCAGCCCCTTCCGGGCAAGGCATTGCTCAAGGCCATTGCGGTCGCCAAGAGCGATGACTCCAACCTCAACACCAAGACCGACGAAGCCGATCCGGCGCTGACCCTCAAGGGCGAGGCGCTGGCCCTCCACCAGATCAAGACCATGTACCGCGCCGCAGCGCGTTGACCCTCAGTTCCAGGAGCATCCTCATGAACACCTCCGCTCAGACTCTCGAATTGCTGAAGGCCGCGCTCGGCAACCCCAGCGCTGAACTCGCCAAGAGCATCTCCACCGCCACCGGGCTGGTTCCCTTTGACCTGCAAGCGCCGGCCAAGAACCTCTATCCGGTCAACACGCCGATCCGCAACCGCCTGCCTCGCGTGGGTGGCGGCATGGGCACGGCCACCAACTGGAAGCAGATCGCCGCGATCACCGGCTCGGGCTACGACGCCATGGGTTGGGTGGCTGAGGGTCAGCGCACCGGGCGCATGAACTACAGCGCCGTCAACCGCTCTGCGAGCTACGTCACGCTGGGCGAAGAAGACAACGTGACCTTCGAAGCCATCAGCGCAGGCCAGGGCTTCGAGGACGTGCGCTCCACCGGCACGATGCGCGTGCTCCAGAAGATGATGCTGAAGGAGGAGAACGCCCTCATCTTCGGCAACAGCTCCCTGGCGCTCGGCACGCCCGGCACGCCCACGCTGTCCGCTGGCGGCTCTGGCGGCACGCTCGGCGCGGCCACCTACAGCGTGATGGTCGTCGCCCTGACCGGCGAAGGCTTCCGTGGCGCTTCGCTGTCCGGCGGCGTCCCGACCACGCAGACGGTGACCGGCGCTGACGGTGCGACCTACACGCTGAACGGCGGCTCGTCCAACAAGTCGGCCGCTGCCACCCAGGCCATCACTCTGGGTCAGGTGCTGTCGTGCTCGGTCGCCCCGGTGACCGGCGCAGTGGGCTATGCGTGGTATGTCGGCACCGCCGGCAGCGAGCGCCTGGAGCGGATCACCACCATCAACAGCGCGACGTTCAACGCCCCGCTGGTGGGTGGCACCCGTCAGGCGGCCACGGCGATCACCGCCGACAACAGCCGCAACGCCTCGCTGGCGTTCGACGGGTTGATGACGCACGCCTTCAGCGGCACGGGCGCCTACGTCCGCACGCTGGCCACCGGCACCGCCGGCACGGGCAGCACGCTGACCGCCTCCGGTCGGGGCACGATCACCGAGATCGACGACATGCTCCAGACCATGTGGGACAACAACCAAGTGTCCCCGGACGTGATCTACGTCAACTCGCAAGAGCTGAAGAACATCACGAACAAGGCGCTGGCCGGCCCTGGCACGTCCCCGCTGTTGCAGGTCTTCACCCCGCCCGAGCAGGGCTACCCCGGCCTGATGGCTGGTGGCGTGATCGGGTTCTACTTCAACCCGTTCACCATGGGCGGCGGAATGCGCATCCCCGTGATGATCCACCCGTCGCTGCCACCCGGCACGATCCTGGCCTGGGCCGACAACCTGCCGGCGCAGTACCAGAGCAACAACGTGCCGCGCACGGCCGAGGTGAAGGTCCGCCGCGACTACTACCAGCTCGACTTCCCCATCCGCACCCGCGCCCAGGAGTTTGGCGTGTACGCGGAGGAGGTCCTGGCGGTCTACGCCCCCTTCGCCATCGGCGTGATCAACAACATCGCCAACGGCTGACCCGAGGACTCTCCTGAAGTTGCAAGTGCAACCTTGCCGCCCCTTCGGGGGCGGCTTTTTTGAAGGACCCCTGCGATGAGACTTCAAGGACCCGAGAACTGCGGCGGCCTCAGCCACGAGGGCCAGGCCTTCGCGGTGGACGAGGCCGGCTGCATCGAGATACCCGACGACAACGAGGCCGCCATCGTGGCCGCGCTCTCGCACGGCTTCGCCCAGGCGGCGGAGCCCGCCCCGAAGAAGGCCCGCAAGCAGTAAGCCATGCCCAACGCCCTCGCCACGCTCACCCAGCTCAAGGAGTTCATCGGCAACAGCGCCGATAACACCGACGATGCGCTGCTGACGCGCCTGCTGGATGCGAGCGCCGACATGATCGAGCGGAGCTGCAATCGCACCTTCGCCGCCACGATCTACACCGAGACCCGCGACGGCAACGGCCACGACTTCATGGTCTTCAGCAACCGCCCGGTGACGGCGGTGGGCTCGATCATCGTGGACGGCCGCACGATCCCGCAGAGCACAGGCACAACGACGGGCGGCTGGGTGCTGGCCAGCTCGTGGAAGGTGGCGCTGCGCGGCCAGTACCTGTTCACCGAGGGCGTGCAGAACGTCACGATGACCTACACCGCCGGCTACGCCAGCAACAGCATCCCGCCCGATCTGACGCAGGCGTGCTGCCTGGTGGCCGCGCTGGCCTACAAGGAGCGCGACCGCATGGGCATCAGCGCCAAGACCATTGGCGGCGAGAACATTAGCTTCACCAATGACGAGCTGCCGCCGTCGGCGCAGCAGGCGATCAACAACCACCGCAACTACTTCGTGGCATGACGATCCAGTTCAACGTCACGGTGAGCGGAGACGCGCAGAGCAGGGTGGCCATCGCCCAGGTGCAGCAACGCATCACCTCGCGCCTGCGTGATGCGATCCAGCGGGCCGCGCTTGATCTGCTGGCGCACGTCAAGGCCAAGAAGCTGACCGGGCAGGTATTGAACGTGCGCACCGGCCGGCTGCGGCGCTCGATCACGCAGCGCGTGGAGACCGAGCCCAGCGGCGTGATCGCCGGCCTCGTGGGCACGAACGTCAGCTACGGCCGCACGCACGAGCTCGGCTTCAAGGGCCGCGTGCCCGTGCGAGCGCACACGCGCAAGCTCGGCGGCAAGTCGGTGCCGATCCGCGCACACACGCGGCAGATGGACATCCCCAAGCGCCCCTTCCTCGGGCCGTCGCTGAACGAGAAGATGCCCGTCTACCGCAAGTGGATGCAAGACGCCATCAAGGGAGCGGCCCGTGCCCCTGGCCCGTGAGTCCATCTACGGGGCGCTGTTCACCCGGCTTCAGACCATCCCAGGCCTGAAGCTCACCTCGCGCCGGCTGCGCTCGATCAACGACACGCCGGCCAATCAGTTCCCCGCGCTGTTCATGGCGCAGACCTACCAGCGGCCGCTGTACGAGGCGGGGCGGCAGACGCAGTGGGAGCTGGGCGCCGATGTCTACATCTACGCCTTCGACCGCGCCGGGCAAAACCCTGGCGCGATCATGAATCCGCTGATGGACGCGCTCGCCAATGCGCTCGCGTTCGACAACATCATGAACAACGCTTGCACACTCGGCGGGCTCGCACTCAAATGCGAGATCGGCGAGGTGGAAACAGACGAAGGAACGATGGGAGAGCAAGCCATCGTCCGAGCCCCCATCACCATCCTCGTCCGAGGCTAAAGGAGTAGCACCATGCCTATCGCAGTCGGTTCATTCAAGCAGGTCGCCATCAAGGTGGAGTCCACCTACGGCACGATTCCCACCGCCACCGGCGCCCAGCTTCTGCGGCGCATGACGTCTACGGTCGATCTGGCCAAGGAGACCTATGCCTCGAACGAGCTGCGCACGGACTTCCAGATCGCCGACTTCCGCCACGGCGTGCGCAGCGTGCAGGGCTCGCTCAACGGCGAGCTGTCGCCTGGCACCTACCGTGACTTCTTCAGCTACGCGCTGAAGCGGGACTTCACCGTCGTGACGGCCATCACGGGCGCCTCGATCACCATCGCCGGCACCGGCCCGACCTGGACTGTGACGCGGGCGGCCGGCTCCTGGCTGACAGACGGCATCAAGAACGGCGCGGTCATTCGACTGTCGGTGGGCACCTTCAACGCTGCCAACATCAACAAGAACCTGCTGGTGTTGGACGTCACCAGCGCCACCGCGCTGACCGTAATCCCGTTGAACGGTGTGGCCCTGGTGGCGGAAGGCCCGATTGCGTCGGCCACCATCACACCGATCGGCAGGAACACCTTTGTGCCGACCACGGGCCACACGGACCGCAGCTTCACCATCGAGCACTGGTTCCCGGACGTGCCAACGTCCGAGCGCTACCTGGGCTGCAAGATCAGCAAGGTCGGCCTGCAACTGCCGCCCACCGGCATCGCCACCGCCGCCTTCGAGATTCAGGGCCAGAATGTGGCCACGGGCATCGCGCAATACTTCACCACCCCCACCGCCGTGACCACCTCGGCACCCCTGGCGGCGGTGAACGGCGTGCTGCGCCTGGGCGGCGTGACGCTGGCCACAGTGACCGGCCTGACTATCGACGTAGCGCCCGCCTACACGGGCGAGGCCGTGGTGGGCTCCAACAACCGCCCGGCGCTGTTTGCGGGCATGGTGAACGTGACCGGCCAGATGACGGTGTTTTTCGAGGACGGCGTGCTGCGCGATGCGTTTTACAACGAGAGCGAGCTGGAGCTGATCGCGGCCTTCACCACCGACAACACGGCCACCGCCGACTTCATCTCCATCGCCTTGCCGCGCATCAAGCTGGGCGGGGCGAACAAGGACGACGTGATGAGCGGCATCAAGGCCACCATCCCCTTCCAGGCGCTGCTGAACAACGCAGGCGGCTCTGGAGTGAAGACAGAGCGCACGACGTTCTGGATGCAAGATTCGCTCGCCACCTGAGCGTAACCGCGCACCGACCGGCGGCGACCGGCTCTTGCAGGGGCCGGCGTCGTCGGCACGGGCACAACCCGTAGACCCTGCAAGGAGCACACATGTCAGAACAAGTATTCGACCTCGCCTCGCTGGAGGACATCACCGAGGCCGAGATCCAGCTCAAGCGCGAGAGCCAGCCGCTGCCCATCTGGGTGACGATGGCCGGTCCCGAGCACCCCAAGCGCAAGCAGTTCGTCTTCGCCAAGCAGCGGCGCATGCGCCAGCAGCTTGCCAAAACGGGCAAGGTGGAGCTGCAAGACCCGGCCGAGGACGAGGCCGACGAGGTGGATCTGCTGGCGACGTGCGTGCTCGCGTGGCGCGGGGTGGTGTTTAACGGCAAGCCGCTGGACTGCAACCGGGCCAACGTGCTGGCCGTGCTGAGCGATCCGAAGCGGGCCTGGTTCCGCAAGGCGCTCAAGGCCGCCTTCGATGATGCCGAGGCTTTTACCGTCGCCTCCGCAGCGAGCTGATCGCCTACGCGGAGGCGCAGTTTGAACTGGACGATCGGCAAAGCGATGGCACAACCCTCCGGGAGCATCTCCAGGCGCTCGTGCGCAACACGGGCCGCGTGGACGAGCGGCTGCTGCTGGAGTGCCCTCGCGGCTGCGAGTCGATCTGGTCCGCCTTCGCGCAGCTCGGGCGCTCGCGCCCGCGTGGCCTCGGCGTGGGCGGCATCGCCTTCGCCGAGATCGAGGCATGGCAGCGGCTGACGGGGGTGCGGCTATCGCCCTGGGAGTTGGATGTTCTGACGGAGATTGACGCCCGCGTGCTGGCGCAAGCGGGCAAGAAGGAACGCAAAGCATGAGCACCGTCATCTCCGAAATGCTGGTCAGGATCGCCGCCGACACGGCGCAGATGCGCTCCGAGATGAAATCGGCGCAGAACGCCGTCGGTGGTGCCGTGGCTGGCATCAAGAACACAGTGCTTCAGCTTGCCGCTGTGGTGGGCGGCTTCAATCTGGCAGAGAAGTTCGTCGAGACGGCCGATGCCGTCACGCTGATGGACTCCAGGCTAAAGCTGGCCGTCGGTGGTGGCGCCGATTTCGCCAAGGCGCAGAAGGACATCTACGACATCTCGCAGCGGTCGAACGTCGGCATTCAGGAAACGACGGCGCTCTACACGAAGCTGTACGAGCCGGTGAAGCGCCTGGGCGGCGGCGTGAAGGAGAACACCGCCATCGTCGAGGCCTTTGCGGCCTCGTTGAAGATCGGCGGCGCCAATACCCAAGAGGCCGCATCGGCCACCTTGCAGTTCGCTCAGGCTATGGGCTCGGGCAAGCTCAACGGCGACGAGTTCCGGGCCATTGCCGAGGCATCGCCGCGTTTCATGAAGGCGCTGGCCGACGGCATGGGCGTGCCCATCGAGAACCTCAAGAAGATGGGCAGCGAGGGCAAGCTCACCGCCGACGTGGTGGGCAACGCGCTGATGAAGTCGCTCGGCCAGCTCAGGAGCGAGATGGGGACGATCCCCGACACCTTCGGCGGCGCCGCCCAGCGCTTCAAGAACGACGTGACGCTGGCCATCGGCGAGCTGAACGCCGCCGCTGGCACGACCCTGGGGCTGGCGGGCGCAGTCGAGGAGGCCCGCAAGCTGATCCCGGCGGTGAAGGACGAGCTGGCCGGTGCCTTCCAGGCCGTGGCCGAGTGGATCGAGCGCAACCGCGAGGGCCTGGGCCAGGCGTGGGCCATCGCCAAGGACTTCATGGCCGACGTGTGGGAGATGGCCAAGGCCTTCGGCCGCGTGGTCGGCTTCGTGGGCGAGTGGCTGGTGCAGTCCGGCACGCTGAAAACGACCATGGAGGTGCTGCGCCTGCTGGTGGCCGGCCTGGGCGATGGGATCGACATCGTGGCCGCCGTCTTCACCAAGGCCGGCGCCATCCTGCTGGACTTCGTGGGCATCTTCAGCGACAGCGCCAAGGCGGCCGCGCAGGCGGCGCACGCAGCGGCTGACGCCACGTTCAAGCGCTTCGGCGAGGGCAAGACCCAGGTGGGCGCCCTCAATGAGGAGTTGCAGCGCAATGCGCAGCGCACGGCGCAGGCCAAGGAGGCGCTGGCTGGTGCGGGCGTCTCGGCGGGCGATATGGCCAACGAGGTCCGCCGCCTGCAAAACCAGACGGCGGGGCAGAGCCAGGCGCTGGTGACGCTGAGGAACAAGAACGCCGAGGCCACCGAGGAGCAGAAGAAGGCGGCCGATGCGGTGCGCAAGGCCACCGAGGCGGGGCGCTCCTACGACGAGAGCCTGTCGAAGCAGATCGGCAGCTTGCAGCGGGCCATCACGGTGGGCCGCGAGCTGACAGAGGCGGAGAAGGAGCAGGAGAAGCTCACCGAGCTGCTGCGCAGCGGCAAGGTCAAGATGACCGAGGCGGAGGTGCTGGGCACCCGCGCCAAGATCGACCACATCGCGCAGCTCAAGGAGCAGATCGCGCAGACCAAGGCCTACGAGAAGTCGGTGAAGGACGCCGAGGACGAGGTCTACAAGGCCCGCGTGCGGGCCGGCGAGGAGGCGCAGAAGCAGGCCGCATCGATCAAGGCGCTGGCCGAAAAGGCCCGCGAGGAAAACACCGCGATGAGCATGACGCGGGAGCAGCTCGATCAGCTTGAGCTTTCCCGCCTGCGCGATCAGCGTGCCACCATGGCCGAGATCGTCGCCCGCGAGGAGCTGCTGGGCTATTGCAGCGCCGAGACCGAGGCGCACAAGGAGACCCTGGCGGCGCTCAACGAGCTGATCGACGCCCGCGAGCAGGGCGTGCACCTGAAGGCGGCCAAGGAGGCCGCCGAGGAGTGGAAGAAGACCAGCGACAGCATCGCCGACGGGCTCACCGATGCCCTGATGCGCGGCTTCGAGTCGGGCAAGAGCCTCTGGCTCACCTTCCGCGACACGCTGACCAACGCCTTCAAAACGATGGTGCTCCAGCCCACCATCAAGGCCATCATGGCGCCGGTGAGCGGGGCGCTGGGCTCGCTGTTCAGCGGCAACGCCATGGCGGGCACGGGCGGGGGCGGCGGCGGCCTGGGCAGCCTGCTGTCGTCCGGCATGAACCTGCTGAACGGCTCAACGATCAGCGGCGGGATCGGCAGCGCGTGGACCAACTTCGCCACCAGCGGCCTGGGGCAGAACCTGGGGCTGTCGTCGTTGCAGAACATCGGCGGCAACATGATCGCCGGGCAGACGGGCATGTCGAGCATGATCGGCTCGGGCCTGGGGATGCTCGGCAACGGCTTCGCCGGCTACGGCATCAGCAGCGCCCTCTCGGGCAACTACAGCGCCGGCTCCTGGGTCAACACGGTGGCCGGCCTTGCCAGCGCCATCCCCGGCATCGGGCCGATCGCTGGCGTGGTGGGCGGGCTGGTGAATCGCGCCTTCGGCCGCAAGCCCAAGGAGATGAAGGACTCGGGCATCGAGGGCGCGATCTCGGGCGGCGATGCGACAGGGCGCCAGTATCAGGACTGGTTCCAGAAGGGCGGCTGGTTCCGCAGCAACAAGAGCGGCACGGACTACTCGGCGCTGAGCGAGGACCTGGGCGCGGCGCTGGACCTGGGCGCCAAGGGCGTGCTGGAGCAGACCAAGGCGTGGGCCGAGGCGCTGCGGCTGCCGGCCGAGTCCCTGGCCAACGTCACCACGCAGTTCAAGGTCAAGCTCACCGAGAACGAGCAGCAGAACCAGCAGGCCATCACGGATCTGCTGGCCTCGTACCAGACCGATCTGAGCGAGCAGTTCCAGCTCATCCTGGAGCCCTTCGAGAAGGCGGGCGAGGGGCTGGCGCAGACGATGCAGCGGCTGGCCACGCTCTCGAACTTCAGCGAGAACATCAACGAGCTGGGCGGCATCTTCAGCAAGATCGCCGGCTCCAGCATTGAGGCCCGCGAGAACATCATCGCGCTGGCCGGCGGGATCGACGAGCTGATGGCCTCGGCGGGCAAGTTTGTGCAGGACTACTACACCCGCGAGGAGCAGGCCGGGCTCCAGGCCAAGAGCGTGCTGGAGACGCTGGCCAGCCTCAACATCGACGCCAGCGCCATCGGCAGCCGCGAGGACTTCCGCCGCCTGTTGGAGTCGATCGACGTGACCACCAAGCAGGGCCAGGAGCAGGTGGTGGCGCTGCTGCAAATTGCGCCGCAGTTCGCCACCCTGGCCGACTACGCCAAGGACCAGAACCTCACGCTTGAGGAGATCGCCAAGCAGGCGCCGGTGGTGGACATCCTCGACCAGATGCTGCCCGAGCAGAAGACGACCAACGATGCCATCAGCAGCACCACGGACGCCATCAAGGAGGGCAACCTGACGCTGACGGAGATCGTGGCGGCGGTGAAGGAGGGGAACCTCTCGATCTCCACCGGCTTGCAGGCCATCGCCTCGGCGCAGTCGGCCGCCGCCGCCTCGGCCGCTGCGGCGGTGGCTGCCGCCCAGGCCGCTGCGACAGTCGCTGCAACAGCCGCCGCCAATGTGTCGCTGTTCTCCTCCAGCCCGTCCTACACCGTTGACATTGGAACGCCGTGACGCTCGTAGTAACCGCCGACATCAACGCCTATGACCCGGCGGTGCCAGGCGCCGTCACGCTGCGCTACTCGACGCACGGCTACGTCTCGGGCGCCACGGAGAGCCCGGCGCACACCTACTACGACAACCGAATCATCCAGGCCGGCAACTTCCAGCGCACCATGTTCGAGGATGCGCGGACCTTCGGCAGCACGCGCCTGGGCTTCGGCGAGATTCTGCTGGCCAACTACGACGGCGGGCTCGATGGCCTGCTGAACTACGGCTTCGCCGGGCGCGATGTGGTCATCCGGCTCGCCGATGTGACGCCGGGCGTGGTGCCGGTGTGGACCACGATCATCAGCGGCACGGTGGAGCAGGCCGAGTTCAACTGGGACTCGGTGCGCGTGCTGATCCGCGACAACCAGCTCGATCTGGCCAAGCCGCTCCAGCAGATACGCTACGCGGGCACCAACAGCCTGCCCAACGGCCTGGAGGGCGTGGCCGATCTGAAGAACAAGCCCAAGCCGCTGATTTACGGCCGGGTCTTCAACATCGCGCCGCCCCAGGTGAACACCGACCGGCGCATCTACCAACTGCACGACGGCTCAGCCCTACAGTCGGTCGATGCGGTGTATGACCGTGGGGCGCCGCTGAGCGCCGGCGCGGCCTACAGCTCGCAGGCGGACATGGAGGGCAACATCCCGAGCGCGGGTCAGTACCGGGTGTGGAACAGCGCCGCCGGCTGCTTCTTCCGCCTGGGCTCGGCGCCCTCGGGCACGGTGACGGCAGACGCCACGCAGGGCGCGGCGGCCAGCAATCGCACGGTGGCCCAGCTCTGGAACGCCATCCTGCTGAAGGCCGGCATCACGGCGGGCAGCATCTCCTCGGCCGATGTGACGGCGCTGGATGCGGCGGTGAGCTACGAGGCCGGCGTCTTCGCCAGCCACGATGCGGACGAGAGCGCCATCGAGCTGCTGGATGATCTGTGCAACAGCGTGGGCGCCTGGTACGGCACGGACGCGCTCGGCACCTTCCGCATCGGCCGCGTGGTGCTGCCGAACATTGCCAACAGCGTGGGCACGCTCACGGCGGTGAACGTGGTGAGCATCCAGCGCATCGCGCCTCGGGATGCGGGCGTGGGCATCCCGGTGTGGAAGGTGAAGCTCGGCTTCCAGCGTTACTACGAGGTGCAGGACGATCTGACGGCGAGCGTGGCCGATGCCCGCAAGTCGCAGCTCTCGCAGGAGTACCGGCGCGAGGAGGCCAGCGATGCGACCGTGAAGACGGCGAACCCGCTGAGCCCGGAGATCGAGATCAACACGCAGCTCACCACGCTGGCCGATGCCAGCGCCGAGGCCTCGCGGCGGCTCACGCTCTACAAGACGCGGCGCGACATGTACCGGGTGACGGTGCGCGTGGACCAGTCCCTGGCCTCGGTGCTTGATCTCGGCAAGGTGGTGACGTTACAACTCAACCGCTACGGCATGAGCAGCGGCAAGGCGTTTCTCATCACCGGGATACAGGCGAACATGCGCGAGTACCTGTTCACGCTGACGCTTTGGGGTTGAGATGGCAAACGCATTCCTGGCTTGGAACAATCGGATCGACGGCGCAACGCTGGCGGGCGGGAGCTGGCAGGCCACGCTGCCGCTAGTGAACCTGCAATCGCCGGTGATGCAGAAGGTGGCCCGCAGCTCCAGCACCGCCTCGTCCAGCACGCAGTTCACGATCGACCTGGGTGCGGCGCGGGCCATCGGGGTGGTGGCGCTGCTGGCGCACACGATCAGCGACAGCGGCTATGCGCGGATCACGGGCGCAGAGACGGCGGCCGCATGGACGAATCTGGCGGCAAGCCCCAGCGACTTCACGAACGCCGCCTGGACCAAGAACACCGTCACCGTGACCGCCAACGCCACGGCGGGGCCGGACGGCTCGATCACGGCGGATCGGCTGGCGGCCACGGGCGCGGACTCCTCCGTGATGCAGGGCAGCCTCACAGTCGGCGCCTCCTCTGCCTTCAAGTACGGCATGTGGCTGCGGGCCGATGCGCCGGTGACGCTAAGCCTGAACGTGCAGGGGGCGACCACGGTGAGCCTGCTGCAAAGCACGGTCTGCAACGTCACCACCGAGTGGCAGCTTTTTACCGTGGCCGGATCGACCGGCGCGGGGGACACCGCCATCCGCGTCTACGTCGGCGGCTGGAACAGCTTTTCGACCGGCGAGGCGGTCTACGCCTGGGGCGCTGATGTGGTGGTGGGCAACGGCACGCTGTACGACAGCGGCTGGGATGCGGTGTGGCCCTCTGGCACGCTGCCGCCTGAGCTGCTGAACTGGGAGGACACGAACTTCTGGTTCGCCACGCTCTCGGTGGGCGATCTGGTGGGCCTGCAAAGCCCGTTCGTCCACATTCTGAGCAGCGAGCAGTACCTGCGGCACTGGCGCGTCGAGATCAGCGACACCTTCAACACCGGCAGCTACATCGACATCGGCCGCTGCATCATCGCTCGCGGCTGGCGGCCGGGCGTGAACTACAGCTACGGCGCGGAGATCAACTTCTTCGACATCAGCCCGAGCGTGGTCACGCTCTCGGGCACCAGCTACTTTGACCAGCGGCCCAAGGGCCGCATGTTCCGCTTCAGCATCGATGCGATGAGCAGCACCGAGGCCTACAGCTACGCGCTCGACATGCAGCGCGTGGCCGGCGTCACCAACGAGGTGCTGCTGATCCCGGACAGCGACGACACTGGCAACGTGCCGCTGCGATCATTTGCGGGCCGCCTCACAGCATTGCAGGGCATTGGTGTACCGGACCCCAGCCGCTACACCGGCTCGTTTGAACTCAAGGAGATCATCTGATGGCCTCAGTCACCTTTCCCGTCTCGGTAGGGGGCGATGGCTCCACCGTCAGCGACGACAGCAGCCCGACCACCGGCCTGGGCAACGGCGGGCACCGCACGCGCTTTGTGCCGGCCCTGGCCCAGGTGGTGGCCGTGGCAGGCAATACGGTCACGCAGGCCACCAACGCCGCCGCCAGCGCCTCGGCCGCCTCCACCAGCGCCACGCTGGCGCAGAACGCGCCCGGCACGCAGGCCACCACGACCACCAGCCTCTCGATCAGCCTGG
>Ga0315900_10003266_pt1 | contig 23877 bp, 20 predicted proteins | sample LakEriMetagenome_FD_203521 | JGI IMG/M metagenome (GOLD analysis project Ga0315900, IMG submission 203521) | Freshwater fungal communities from buoy surface, Lake Erie, Ohio, United States - Buoy 12 MA114 | ecosystem: Environmental > Aquatic > Freshwater > Lake > Lake biofilm | place: USA: Lake... | reverse complement strand
TTTCAGCAATCCCCGTTCCACCCTCCATGCGCATCGGCCCCCACGTTCTGGCGAACCCCGTGTTCGTCGCGCCGATGGCGGGTGTCACCGACCGGCCCTTTCGCCAGTTGTGTCGGCAGCTCGGAGCCGGCTACGCGGTCAGCGAGATGGTCACCTCGCGCCGCGAGTTGTGGAACAGCCTGAAAACCTCGCGCCGCGCCGACCATGCGGGCGAGCCGGGACCGATCGCGGTGCAGATCGCCGGCACCGAGCCGCGCGAGATGGCCGAGGCGGCTGTCTACAACATCGAGCGCGGCGCGCAGATCATCGACATCAACATGGGTTGCCCCGCCAAGAAGGTGTGCAGCCGGTGGGCCGGCTCGGCGCTGATGCAGGACGAACCCCTGGCCGTGGCCATCGCCCGGGCGGTGGTCGATGCGTGCGAGCCGCTGGCCGTGCCGGTCACCCTCAAGATGCGCACCGGCTGGAGCGCGGGCCATCGCAATGCCGTCGCCCTGGCCCGCGCCTTCGAGGACGTGGGCATCCAGATGCTGACCGTGCATGGCCGCACCCGTGAGCAAGGCTACACCGGCCAGGCCGAATACGACACGATTGCCGCCGTGAAGGCAGCGGTGGGCGTGCCGGTCGTGGCCAATGGCGACATCGACTCTCCGGAAAAAGCGCAGGTGGTGCTCGCCTGCACCGGCGCCGATGCCGTCATGATCGGCCGCGCCGCCCAGGGCCGGCCCTGGATCTTCCGCGAAATCGCGCACTACCTCGCCACGGGGCAACATCTCGCGCCGCCGCTGGTGGCCGAGGTGCGGCGACTGCTCCTTGAGCACCTGCAGGACCACTACAGCCTCTATGGCGAGTTCACCGGCGTGCGCAGCGCGCGCAAGCACATTGGCTGGTATGTGAAGAACCTGCCGGGTGGCGAAGCCTTCCGCCAGCACATGAACGCGATCGAGCACACCGCCGGCCAGCTGGCGGCCGTGGCCGAATTTTTCGATCAACTCGCCGCCCGCCATGACCGCATGCCACCCGCATCGGCTCAGCCGACCACCGGGGGTGACGATCGAACCGAACAAGAACAACCGAGCGCGGAGGACGCGTGAGCAAAAAACAGATCGAGGAATGCGTGCGCAGCAGCCTGGAGGGCTACTTCCGCGACTTGCGTGGCACCGAGCCCGACGGCATGTATGAAATGCTGGTCAAGGTGGTTGAAAAGCCCCTGCTTGAAGTGGTCATGGCCAAGGCCGACCAGAACCAGTCCCGCGCCGCCGAGTGGCTCGGCCTGAACCGCAACACCCTGCGCAAGAAACTCCTGGAGCACCGGCTCCTCAAATAAATGAACGCTCTCCTTTCCGTTTCCGACAAGACCGGCGTCGTTGATTTCGCGCGCGGCCTGCAGGCCCTGGGCATCCGGCTCATTTCCACCGGCGGTACCGCCAAGCTGCTGCAGGAGCAGGGCCTGCCCGTGACCGAGGTGGCCGAGGTCACCGGATTTCCGGAGATGCTCGATGGCCGCGTCAAGACCCTGCACCCCAAGGTGCATGGCGGCCTGCTGGCGCGGCGCGACGTGCCCGAACACATGGCGGCTCTCCAAGCCCACGGCATCGACACGATCGACCTGCTGGTGGTCAACCTCTATCCCTTCGAGGCCACCGTCGCCAAGCCAGGCTGCACGCTCGAGGACGCGATCGAGAACATCGACATCGGCGGCCCCGCGATGGTGCGCAGCGCCGCCAAGAACTGGAAGGATGTGGCGGTGCTCACCGACGCCAGCCAGTACGGGCCGGTGCTCGAGGAACTCAAGGCCCACCGCCGGCTTGCCGACGCCACGCGCTTCGCGCTGTCGGTGGCGGCGTTCAACCGCATCAGCAACTACGACGCCGCGATCAGCGACTACCTTTCAAGCCTGCAGCCCGATGGCGCGCGCGCCCTGTTCCCCGCGCAGGCCAACGGCCGTTTCGTGAAGCTGCAGGACCTGCGCTATGGCGAGAACCCGCACCAGCAGGCCGCCTACTACCGTGACCTGCATCCGGCGCCGGGCTCCCTGGTCACCGGCGTGCAGCTGCAAGGCAAGGAGCTGTCCTACAACAACATCGCCGATGCCGATGCCGCCTGGGAGTGCGTCAAGAGCTTCGACGCGCCGGCCTGCGTGATCGTCAAGCATGCCAATCCCTGCGGCGTGGCAGTGGGCGCCGGCGCCTTGCAGGCTTACCAGAAGGCCTTCCAGACCGACCCGACCTCGGCGTTTGGCGGGATCATCGCCTTCAACCGCCCGCTTGACGGTGCCGCGGCCGAGGCGGTCAGCAAGCAGTTCGTCGAGGTGCTCATCGCCACCGACTTCACCCCCGAGGCGCTGGCGGTGTTCAAAACGAAAGCCAATGTCCGTTTGATGAAGATCGCGTTGCCCCCGGGCGGTGACTCGGCCTGGGACAAGGGCCAGAACCTGATGGACATCAAGCGCGTGGGCTCGGGCCTGCTGATGCAGACCGCCGACAACCACGAGCTGCAGCGATCCGAGCTGAAGGTGGTCACGAAAAAGCAGCCGACCTCGCAGCAGCTCGATGACCTGCTGTTCGCGTGGAAGGTGGCCAAGTTCGTCAAGTCCAATGCCATCGTGTTCTGCAAGGACGGCATGACCCTGGGCGTGGGCGCGGGGCAGATGTCGCGCCTGGATTCCGCGCGGATTGCCAGCATCAAGGCCCAGCATGCGCAGCTGTCGCTTGCCGCAACGGCGGTGGCGAGCGACGCGTTCTTCCCGTTCCGGGACGGTCTGGACGTGGTGGTCGATGCGGGGGCTTCCTGCGTGATCCAGCCGGGGGGGTCGATGCGCGATCAGGAAGTGATCGATGCGGCGGACGAGCGGGGTGTGGTGATGGTGTTCTCCGGGGTTCGGCACTTCCGGCACTGAAGTTTTCTCCGACTCGGGGCGCTTTCTTTTTCTCCGAGTTTGCGATCTGTCGCTTTCTCCGGGTGGGCGCTGGTGGGTTTTCTCCGACTGGGCGCGCTGGGCGGGCAGGGAGGGTAGGCTCCTCCCCGACTGTCCAGGGCGCTGATACGCGCCGCCGCACAGACGGGGGCCCCTCCGCCTACCCTCCCTGCCCACCCATCACGCACTTCCGGGGTGACTGCCTCGCGCCGATCAGGGGCCGGTCCGCCTTCGCGCCGGGTCGGGCCCGGCGCTCACGTCACGCCGGAAAGAGCCCATCACCGTGTCGGAGGAGATGCGCGCCGGGCCGACCCGGCGCGAAGGCGAGAAGCGGGGTATCCGGCGCGAGGCCTATCTGATTGCGACGCGCGATGCGTGGGTGGGGAGGAGCTCACCCTCCCCACCCGCGCAGCGCGCCCAGTCGGAGAAAAACGAAGCCCCACCCACTAAGCGAACAAAGCCCCCACAGCCGCCACCCGCGCCTCGTGAACGCGCTCGCCAATCTGTGCCCCCTGGACACCCGCATCCTTCGCCGCCGAAGACACCGCCCCCGTGTCCACCGACAGCGCCGCCTCCAGCGCCCGCAGCAACCGCGCCCGCGGCGGATATGCGGATTCCGCCATGCCCCCCCGACCCCGGGCATCGCACTCACATGCCCACAGCACCTCGCCAAAGCGCGCTGGTTTTCGGATCGCATCACAGCGCTCCAGCAGCCGCACGACCGCCGCCGCCCCGAACTCGCCACTGCGGTGAATGTGGCCGTGTTCCCGGGCCACCACCTCCGCCAGTTCGCGGCAGTCGGTCGGCACGCGCAGCCGCTGCGCCAGTGCCTGCAGCAGGCGCACGCTGCGTCCCTCATGACCGAGATGCCGCGGCAGCAGGTCGGCCGGCGTGGTGCCCTTGCCCAGGTCGTGGCCCAGGCAGGCGAAACGCACCGCCAGGGGCGCCTGCAGCCGGGCGGCCATGTCCAGCACCATCATCAGGTGCACGCCGGTGTCCACCTCTGGATGATGGTCGGCCCGCTGCGGCACGCCCCACAGCCGCTCCACCTCCGGCAGCAGGCGGGCCAGGGCGCCGCACGCGCGCAGCACGTCGAACATCCGCGAGGGCACGTCGGCCATCAGCCCGCGCGAGAGCTCCTGCCACACCCGCTCGGGCACCAGGGCATCCACTTCGCCCTCGGCCACCATCCCCCGCATCAGCGCCATCGTCTCGGGCGCCACCGAAAAATCCGGGAACCGCGCGGCAAAGCGCGCCAGCCGCAGGATGCGCACCGGGTCTTCCCGGAAGGCGTCGGTCACATGCCGCAGCACCCGCGCCGCCAGATCGCGCTGACCTCCATGCGGATCAACGAGCCGGCCGTCTGCGCCGCGCGCCATGGCATTGATGGTCAGGTCGCGGCGCGCCAGGTCTTGTTCGAGCGTGACACCCGGATCTGCGTGGAATGAAAACCCGTGATAGCCCGGCGCCGTCTTGCGCTCGGTGCGAGCGAGTGCATATTCCTCACGCGTGTGCGGATGCAGGAACACCGGAAAATCTCGCCCCACCGGCAGGTAGCCGGCCTCCACCAGTGACTGCGGCGTGGCCCCCACCACCACCCAGTCCCGGTCCTGTACCGGCAGACCGAGCAGGGCATCGCGCACCGCCCCGCCCACTTCGTAGATCTGCATGCCAGCCACGCTCAGGGCGCCGTGCGATACGGCTCCTCGAACTGCAGGAAATCGCGCTCGGCCAGCGCGTCGTCGATCCAGGCCTTCACCCCCGGCAGGGCCCGTACCCGCGCCATGTACGCCGCCACATCGGGCGGCACCGGCAAGGCATAGGTGGCCAGCCGCATGCACACCGGCGCGTAAAACGCATCGGCGATCGTGAAATGCCCGAACAGCAGCCCCTGCGAATCCTGCTTCGCCAGCAGGCCCTGCCACATCGCGACGATCCGGCCCACGTCGGTGCGCAAGCCTTCATTCGCTGCCCACAGGCGCGCGCCCACCTCAGGCAGGTGGGCCTCGATGTTCATCGGGCACAGGCTGCGCAACGACGAAAACCCCGCATGCATCTCGGCGCACACGCTGCGCGCGCGGGCCCGGGCCGAAGGTTGCGCCGGCCAGAGGAAACGATCCGGATGCCGCTCGGCCGCATACTCGGCAATCGCCAGCGAATCCCACACCGCCAGGCCGTTGTCTACCAGCACCGGCACCTTGCCCGCCGGCGTGATGCGCGTCAGCGTGTCCTTGAACTCGGATCCCGGATCGAAGCTGTCGAATCGCACTCGCACTTCCTCAAAGGCGATCCCGGCCTGCCGCAGCAGCACCCAGGAGCGCATGGACCACGACGAGTAGTTCTTGTTTCCGATGTACAGCTGCAGCATGGCCGCTCTCCTCAGGGTAGGTCGCGATTGGGTTCGGATCGCGCCGGATCGCGCGGGCCGACGGTGCCCAGGCGGGCGCGCAGCGATTGCGGCTGGCCAGTCAGGAGCGCGGCATACACCGTCGCATTGGCCAGCACCTTCTTGACGTAATCGCGCGTTTCATTAAACGGCACATTCTCGGCCCACACGGCGCCTTCCAGGGTGGGCCCGTTGCGCCAGGCGCGAGGCCGCCCCGGTCCTGCGTTGTAGGCTGCCGCGGCCAGCGGCACCGAGCCGTCGAAATCATCGAGCACCAGTTTCAGGTAGGCCGTCCCGATCGCGAGATTCACGTCGCGGTCATAGAGCTGCTCCGGCGTGAAGCCCGTCATCCCGATACGGCGCGCCGTCCATCGCCCGGTCGCGGGCATCACCTGCATCAGCCCCGAGGCGCCCACATGAGAGCGGGCATCGGTGATGAACCGGCTTTCCTGGCGGATCAGGCCGTACACATAGGCCGGGTCGAGCCCGATGTCGCGGCTGCGGCGCATCACCGGCTCGCGCAGAGGCGTCGGAAAGCGCTGCTCCACGTCAAAGTCGGCACGGGTGCGCTCGCTGGTGTTGATGCAGCGGTCCCACACCTCACGCTCGCAGGCCAGCTGCGCCGCGGCGAGCAGCTCGCGGTCGGCCATGCCGCCCGGGCGGGCCAGGTTGGTGGTGTAGTTCCATTCGCGCACGCCGTCGGCCCGCAGGCCGATCGCGATCGCATGCAAAGCCCGCTGCAGTCCGGGGTTGCGCCGCGCGGCGTCGCGTTCCTCGGCCGTGAGTGCCTGCGGCCGCGCCGGCAGCGTGATGCGCTGGCCCAGGTCCTCCAGGGCCAGTTGCTCGTAAAACCCGCGCACCGAGGCCAGGCCCACCAGCAGTTGCCGACCCGCCGCCCGCTCCGCGTCGTTGCCCGACGCCATTAGGGCCCGTGCACGCCAGTAGGTCCAGGCCGGATCCTGCTGCGCCTGCGGGCTCATGGCCTCCACCGCCTCCATCAGCGCCTTCCAGCGCGGCGTCGTGCCGGCCCGCAGCGCCGCGCGGGCCTTCCAGGCCAGCATGTCGTCGGTGAGCTCGGCTTCGCGACCCGCCCGCTCGAAATACCCCAGTGCATCCGATGACAGCTTGAGCGCGGCCTGCCGGCCCACCACGCCCCACAGCCAGGCGCGCTCCTCGGGATCGAGGTGCACGCTCCATTTGCTGTCGAGGCGGTGGATGGCGCCCTCAAGATCGGTGGCCGCCAGACGCGCCAGGGCCAGGACCACCAATTCGCGCCGTGCGCGCGAGGGGGCTGTGATGCGGCTGTCCAGGAAGCGTGCCGGCTGGGCCACCACGGACGGCACCTGGTCGGCCACCGACGGCGCGATGATCTCGACCGCGGCTTGCGCCAGCCGCACCCGGTTGAATTCCGCCGCCAGGCGGGCCCGACGCCACAGGTCCACCGCCGTCAGGTGGCCCGCCCGGGCTTGGCGCGGCTCCCGCCCGTCGCGGCCCTCGGGCGCGAGCGCGCGCGCGGCAGCCGTGCAGCCGTCGTCGTCGCCCCGTTGGGCCATCCACAGCCGCCGCACCTCCTGCGCGATCTCGGCGGACGGCCCCTCGCGCAGGTGCCGCACCAGCAGGGCATAGCAGCGCACCTGCGGGTCGTCGTTCATGCGAAAGCGCGGCAGCTCTTCTGCGAAGGCCGACCAGTCGCGCCGCTCCCCCAGCAGCAGCAGCCAATCGTTGCGCAGTCGGTCCTCCTGGTAGGTGCCCGCGTAGCGGGCCAGGAACGCCTGCACCTCCTGCGCGCTGGCGGCGTCCAGCCGCGCCCGCAGCTCCCAATAGGCGCCCCAGGGCTCCAGCAGGTGGCCGCGCAATCCGGGCAGCAGCTGCGTCAGCCGGCTCCGCTGTCCCTGGCGGAAGGCCTGCCCCATCTCAAGCGCGATGTCATTGCCCCGCGCGTCGGTGGAGCCGCTCGCCATCGCCGCGGGTGCGACCCCCGCAGGGATGCCGGCCGTCGCGCCCAGCCCCTGGGCCAGCCCGGCCACCGGGGCGACGGACAGGGCCACCAGCAGGGCGGCCGACAGTGTCAGAATCATTCGGAACTTCATCGGGGAATTATGGACAAGTCGGATGCCAAAAAGGCCCTGCGCCAGCAGCTGCTGCAACAGCGCATGGACATGCCGGACCGCCTCGAACGGGCCGATCTCCTGCAGCGCGTGATGCGCATCTGGCTGGTCGGGCGGCCCGATCTCGTCATCGGTGCCTATTGGCCCATCAAGGGTGAGTTCGACCCGCTGCCCGCGCTGCACCGCTGGAAGGAAGACGGCGAGCTGCTCGAGCAGCCCCAGCGCCGCCGAATCGGCCTGCCGGTGGTCGACAAAGTGCACAAGACCCTGACCTTCCATGCCTGGTTTCCCGGCTGCCCGATGGAAGAAGACGCCTACGGCATCCCCAAGCCGAAAGACACCGAGGTGATCGTGCCCACCTTGCTGTTCGTGCCGTGCGTGGGTTACGGGCCCGGAGGCTACCGCCTGGGCTACGGCGGCGGCTTTTACGACCGCACTCTGGCCAGCCTGCAGCCCCGCCCCCACACCGTCGGCCTGGGCTTCACCCAGGGCTTCCTGCCCGACCTTGAGCCAGAACCCCACGATGTCCCGCTCGACGGCATCCTCAACGACAACGGTGTGGTCTGGCCGGTGGGTTGAAGGTTTAACATTCCGTAACGCATTACGGTAGGTAAAATCTGTAACTGACGCGTCCACGACCTTCAGGAAACCGCATGTCCAAAGCTTTCGCCAGCCAGGCCGACCTGGCCGACAAGAAGATCACCTTTGAGCCGCTCAGCGCCCACTGCTGGGCCTACACCGCCGAAGGCGATCCCAACTCCGGCGTGATCATGGGCGAGAAGTTCATCATGGTGTGCGATGCCACCGCCACCCCGGCCATGGCCCGCGACCTGATTGCCCGCATCCGCACCGTCAGCGACAAGCCGATCAAGTACGTCCTGCTCACCCACTATCACGCGGTGCGTGTGCTCGGCGCCAGCGCGTATGCCGCCGAGGGCTGCACCGAGATCATCGCCAGCCAGGGCACGCAGGACCTCATCATCGAGCGCGGCGCGCAGGACATGCAGTCCGAGATGGAACGCTTCCCTCGCCTGTTCCGCAATGCCGAATCGGTCCCCGGCCTGACCTGGCCCACCCTCGTCATCGGCGGCGGTGACCCCACCCGCGGCGAAGTGCCGGGCCGCCTCACGCTCGACCTGGGCGGCGTGAGCGTGCAGGTCTGGCATCCCGGCCCGGGCCACACCCGGGGTGACACCATCGCCTGGGTGCCGGCCGAAAAGGTGCTGTTCTCCGGCGACCTGGTCGAATTTGAGGCCGGCGTCTACACCGGCGATGCGCATCTTCAGGAATGGCCCGCCACGCTCGAGGCCCTGCGCGCCCTGGATGCCGAGGCCCTGGTGCCCGGCCGTGGCGAAGCCATGAAAGGCTCGGCGAATGTGAACCGGGCCCTGGACTACACCAAGCGCTGGGTCGAGACGCTTTACCGCTGCGCGCAGGAAGCGGCCGCCGCCAAGATGGATCTCAAGGCTGCGATGGCCCACACCCGCAAGGCCATGGACCCGATCTTCGGCCATGTGTTCATCTACGAGCACTGCCTGCCGTTTGATGTGAGCCGGGCCTACGACGAAGCCCGCGGCATCAAGCATCCGCGCATCTGGACAGCCGAGCGCGACCAGGAGATGTGGGCCTCCCTGCAGGGCTGATTGCGCTATCGGGCGGCGCCCAGCTCGGTGAAGTCGCGCTGCCAGCCCCGCAGCCGGCGCGATGCGTGTTCACGCTGCGTCGGCGTGGTTGCGTTGTGCACAGCGGCGATCAGCGCGCAGTTTTCCGACAGCCAGGCCTCCTGCCGGCGTCGGTGGGCCTCATCGGGTGAGTCCAGCATCCGCTGCATCAGGCCGGCAGCCAGCAGGCGGGCCTCATCGCTTGCGGCGGGCAGGCTGCGGATCTGCCGCATGACCTGTCGCAGATCGGCCTGGCGGGCCACCCTCTCAGCCAGCGCCCGCTGCGGATCGTAGGTCGACAGCTCCACCTTCTGCCGGAGCACCGCGCGCTGTGGCTCCTCCAGCCGGCCGTACGCCGTCTCGAAGCGCTCCACCAGGCGGCGCACCCGCTGTTCCCGCCGCTCCGCCAGCGACGGGCTCACCCATTCCTTGCGGAATTTCTCGTTGCTGCGTGCCTGTCGCTTGGCCAGATGCTCCAGTTGTTCATCTGTCATGTCCTGGGCCAGCGCGGCCAGCGCGGGCGCGGTCTGCTGGGACAGGACCTCGATGCGGTCCCGCCCCTGCGCAGCCAGGCTGCACACCTGGGCGGCGGTCACTTCCCCCCCGACCTGCGCCTCGGCCTCGCGCAGCAGCTGGGCATAGCGCGGCAACTCCTGGGTGCGGTGCCACTGCTGCACCCGCGCCAGCGCCTCCCGCGCCCGGGGGGCCTGGGCATCGCTGAAATCCAGATAGCCGTCGAGCCACCAGTACGCCACCTCCGGCAGGTTGTTGTAGCCCAGTTTGACCATGCTGCAGCCCGCCAGGCCGGCGATCAGGGCCAGGGCCAGGCCCAGCCCACGGATAATCCGCCACAGAGCGTGGCGCGAGCCCGACGAAGACAGCAAAGGAATCACGATGGCGGCACTGGACGTGGTGGTGATGGCGGCAGGCAAGGGCACGCGCATGAAAAGCGCAACCCCCAAAGTCTTGCACCGATTGGGCGGTCGTGCGTTACTGGCGCATGTGATCGACTCAGCCGCAGGGTTGAAGCCGCGCCACCTGGTGGTCGTGACCGGCCATGGCGCCGATGCTGTCTCGGCGGCGGCCCAGGCCTTCGCGGCCGCCGCTGGGGTGGCCTGCCAGACCGTGCTGCAGCAACCCCAGCGCGGCACCGGCCACGCCGTCCAGCAGGCCGTGCCCCTGTTGCCGGACGAGGGCATCACCCTGATCCTCAATGGCGATGTGCCCCTGATCGCCCCCGCCACCCTGCAGGCGCTGGTGCAGGCCTGCGGCGGCGAGCGGCTGGCCCTGCTCACTGCCGACCTGCCCGATCCCACCGGCTACGGCCGCATCCTGCGCGAAGGGCAGGCGGTGCGCGGCATCGTCGAGCACAAGGACGCCACCGACGCGCAACGCCGGATCACCGAGATCTACAGCGGCTTCCTGGCTGCGCCCACCCGCCTGCTGCGCGGCTGGCTCTCGCGCCTGACGCCGGACAACGCCCAGGGCGAGTACTACCTCACCGACATCGTCGCCCTGGCGGTGGCCGACGGCGTGGCGGTCGCCGCCCTGCTGGCGCCCGACGCGGTCGAAGTTGAAGGCGTCAACAGCCCGTTGCAGCTGGCCCAGCTCGAGCGGGCCCACCAGGGACGTGTGGCCCGCGCGCTGATGGCGCAGGGCGTGCGGCTGGCAGACCCGGCGCGGCTGGATGTGCGCGGGCGCCTGACCTGCGGCAGCGATGTCGAAATCGATGTGAACTGCGTGTTCGAAGGCGACGTGTCCCTGGGCGATGGCGTGCGCATCGGCGCGAACTGCGTGATCGCCAATGCCCGCATCGACGCAGGCGCCGTGATCCACCCGTTCACCCATATGGACGGCGAGCGGGCCGGCGTCACCGTGGGCGAGGGCGCCCGCGTGGGCCCCTACGCCCGGCTGCGCCCCGGCGCGCAGCTCGGCCCCGAGGTGCACATCGGCAATTTCGTCGAAGTCAAGAACAGCACCCTGGCCCGGGGCGCCAAGGCCAACCACCTGGCCTATCTGGGCGATGCCACGGTGGGCGAGCGGGTCAACTACGGCGCCGGCTCCATCACCGCCAACTACGACGGCGCGAACAAGCACCGCACCGTGATCGAAGCCGACGTGCATGTGGGCAGCAACTGCGTGCTGGTGGCGCCGGTCACCCTGGGCGCGGGCGGCACCGTCGGCGGTGGCTCCACCATCACCAAGGACACGCCGCCCGGTGCGCTGGCGGTGGCGCGGGGCAAGCAGGTGCATGTGGCCAACTGGCAGCGGCCCCGCAAGGCGCAGAACCGTTAGCCGGCCGAGAGCGCCACCCGCGGCGCGAACTTCGCCCGCTTCACCGCAAAGAAGGCCTTCACATTGCGCACGTTCGCATCGGCCGTGAACAGCCGCTGCTGCAAGGCCAGGTAGCCCGGCATGTCAGCGGTGCGCACATGCAGGATGAAATCCGGCCCGGGCGACACCCGATAGCACTGCTGCACCGACGCGTCAGCCACCACCCGCTGCTCGAACGCCTCGAGCTGCTCGACGCCCTGGCGATCGAGCGTCACCTCCACGATCGCCTCCAGCCCATGGCCCAGCAGCGGTACCAGCCGATCCGGATTCAGGATCGCCACCTGCCGCTCGATCAGCCCGGCCTCATGCAGCCGCCGGATGCGCCGCAGGCAGGTGGGCGGCGAGACCTGCACCCGGCGGGCGAGGTCGACGTTGCTCAGCGAGGCATCCGCCTGGAGCAGCTCGAGCAAGGCCAGATCGGTGGAGTCTGGGAATTTTTGGATCTCGTCTACCATTTGAATGGAATTTTATTCCATTAATGAAGCGATGAGAAATAAAAATCCAAATTTATTTCAACCAGAATACATTATTTCAAATAGATGCCTTTAGAGTCCAGCGCAGTTCTTGGAGGTCTTTCCCATGTGCGGCATCGTCGCTGCGGTCTCCGACCGCGACATCGTTCCCATCCTCGTGCAGGGCCTGCAGCGGCTCGAATACCGGGGCTATGACTCCTGTGGCGTGGCCGTGCATGCGGGCGGCCTGCGACGGGCCCGCAGCACCCAGCGCGTGTCGGAGCTGATGGCGCAGGTCACGGCCGAAGGCCTGACCGGCACCACTGGCATCGCGCACACCCGCTGGGCCACCCATGGCGCCCCGGCCGTGCACAACGCGCACCCGCATTTCAGCCACGGCCCGGGGGCCACGCCCGCCGACCGCGCCGGCCGCATCGGCCTGGTGCACAACGGCATCATCGAAAACCATGACGAGCTGCGCACGCAGCTGCAATCACGCGGGTATCACTTCGCCAGCCAGACCGACACCGAGGTCATCGCGCATCTGGTCGACAGCCTCTACGAGGGTGACCTGTTCGCCGCGGTGCAGACGGCGATCGCCCGGCTGCAGGGCGCCTATGCGATCGCCGTCATCTGCAAGGACGAACCGCACCGCGTCGTCGGTGCCCGCGCCGGCTCGCCGCTGGTGCTGGGTGTGGGCACCTCAGAGGCCGGCGCGCCTCGCGCGCATTTCCTGGCCAGCGATGCGATGGCCCTGGCCGGCGTGACCGACCAGATCGTCTACCTCGAAGAAGGCGACCTGGTCGACCTGCAACTGGGCCGCCACTGGGTGATCGACCGCCAGGGCAAGCCGGCCGAACGGCCGGTGCGCACGGTGCAGGCCCACAGCGGCGCCGCCGAACTCGGCCCCTACCGGCACTACATGCAAAAGGAAATCTTCGAGCAGCCGCGCGCCATTGCCGACACGCTCGAAGGCATCGAGGCGATCGTGCCCGAGCTGTTCGAGGGCGCCGGCCTGCCCGCGCCCGGTCAGAATGCGCACCGTGTGTTCCGGCAGATCGACTCGGTCCTGATCCTCGCCTGCGGCACCAGCTACTACAGCGGCTGCACCGCCAAGTACTGGCTCGAATCGATCGCCAAAATTCCCACGCAGGTCGAAATCGCCAGCGAATACCGCTACCGCGACTCGGTGCCCCATCCGAACACGCTGGTCGTCACGATCAGCCAGTCCGGTGAAACCGCCGACACCCTGGCAGCCCTGCGCCATGCCCAGTCGCTGGGCATGCGGCACACCCTCACGGTGTGCAACGTGGCCACCTCGGCCATGGTACGCGAATGCAGCCTGGCCTATCTCACGCGCGCCGGGGTCGAGGTGGGCGTGGCCTCCACCAAGGCCTTCACCACCCAGCTCGCCGGCCTGTTCCTGCTCACGCTCGCCCTCGCGCAGGCCAAGGGCCGCCTGTCGCCCGAGCAGGAAGCGGCCCACCTCAAGGCCATGCGCCACCTGCCGGCCGCCCTGTCGGCGGTGCTCGCGCTCGAGCCGCAGATCATCGCCTGGGCGGAAGATTTCGCCGGCAAGCACAACGCCCTGTTCCTGGGCCGCGGCCTGCACTACCCGATCGCGCAGGAGGGCGCGCTCAAGCTCAAGGAGATCACCTACATCCACGCCGAGGCCTATGCGGCCGGCGAGCTCAAGCACGGCCCGCTGGCCCTGGTCACGAGCGAGATGCCGGTCGTCACCGTCGCCCCCCACGATGCCCTGCTCGAAAAGCTCAAGAGCAATATGCAGGAGGTGCGGGCGCGCGGTGGCGTGCTGTATGTGCTGGCCGACGCCGACACCCGCATTGACCGCGCCGAGGGCCTGCACGTGATCCGCATGCCCGAGCACTACGGCCCGCTGTCGCCGCTGCTGCATGTGGTGCCGCTGCAGCTGCTTGCGTATCACACCGCCATCGCGCGGGGGACGGATGTGGACAAGCCGAGGAATCTGGCGAAGAGTGTGACGGTGGAGTGAGGCAGGAAGGACCTCGGGCGCAGAGGTCCGATGGATGCAATGGCCGCTAGATCCCCAGCCATTTCCATGAGACCGGCTACCTGACGCCTCGGGGATGCAGGTGGGCCTCGCGACCATGAAATGTCAGACTAATACTTAAAAAACATGAAGAATATTATTTACGCTTGTTCAAGTAAAAATAAACCGATAGGCGGCGTCAAGGTCATTCATAGGCATAGTGAAATTCTTAACCGGATAGGGATGAATTCCGAAGTATTATACAATTACGGTAAAAATAATACCGTTGATTGGTTTGAGCATAATGCTCGGATTAAATACGACAGAAAGTTCGAGCCTGGGAGAGATATCGTAATATTACCAGAGTGCTTAATCTTTGATTTATGGAAAACGTTAGAAAATGCTGGCGTTGAATATGGAATATTTGTCCAGAATGGCTATTTAGTAAGCAAAAATATCCGACCGGATGAGATAGATGCGTGCTATGCATCAGCAAAATCGATTATATGCATTAGTGAAGATGCCATGAGGTGCGTCCGTTCGTTCTTTCCGGATGCATCAAAAAAATTAATCAGAGTTATTTATTCTGTAAATCAAAAAATATTTTTTCCATCCGAAAGAAAAGAAAACATCATCACCTACATGCCGCGAAAGCAAAAAAGTCATAGTGACTTATTGATTCCGACATTGCACAGAAAGCTGCCGAAAGGATGGAAAATAGAGCCAATAGACGGGATGACGGAAGTGCAGGTTGCAGCCGCTCTCTCCAAGTCTAAAATTTTCTTGGCATTTTCCGACTTTGAAGGACTCCCTGTCCCGCCAGTCGAGGCAGCTTTGTGCGGAAACTTTGTGATTGGCTACACCGGTCAAGGTGGCAAGGAATACTGGCAAGCCCCCATATTTACCGAAATTGAGAGCGGTGATATTGTAGATTTTCTTGAGAAAACTCTTTGCAAAGTTAACCAAATAGAAGAATCTGGCATTAAAGTGAACGAAGAAGACCTGAATTGGATAAAATCCCACTTCTCAGATCATCAGGAGATACAACTTTTAAGAGGTATGCTGGCTGCTATTGTATAGTCGGGGATTCGGATTTTACATAAAGCACTGACCGGCGGATCTTCTTCCGCATCGAGAAAATACTCTGAGGCACCGACAGATGCCCTCGGGGCGTCAGATACCCAGTCGCATGTGATCCGGTGAGGATCTCCGGCGCAGCGGTCCTCCCGAGAACCGACAAAGGGACTCATGGTCAACAGCGGCCTAGTCACTCTCCACCTTTGCCCGCTGGATGAGTGCCAACGGCCACTGAGCGACGCACTCCTGTCGCTGAGGGCCCGTGGATGGTCAGGCCGTTAAATAGCTGAGCACTTTCAATCCCTAAGCCAGGATAACGATGGAGCTAAAGCTCGTCGATAGAATTCTCAAACTTTTCTAAAGTACGAATTAATAAACATTCCTCTGTCTAATAAATCAGAAAAATTCAAAGCTAGAGAAACTCCCCCGCAGAGCCCGCTTGATAGCAAATGAGGCTTCACTCTTCCCGCAAGCCTGTTGCGATCATATCTGCTCACGGTATGTGTTTTTATGAGATCAAAGCCACTTCTTTCAAACAGCTTGTGGAGGCCATGAATAGAGAAAAAATTAACATGCTCTGGCGGCACAATAAACATATCATTTTTCCCTTGAATTTTTGAAACAAGCGATCCAAAGTGCGGGACGGCAATGATGCACAAGCCGTCTTTTTTTAGGATCCGCCATATTTGTCTTGCGGCATTCTGTGGATTCGGTATATGCTCAAGAACTTGGGAAAGGAGGACTACGTCGAACTTGTTTTCGTTCGAATAGGAAAAGCCATCATCGAGCGCCTGATTGAAAGGTTCAAAACCATTCATCATTTGAAATATTTTGCAATTGTTCGATCCGGACTCAATGGCAGCGCAGTTGAAGCCCTGCAATTTGGCAGCTCGGCTAAAAAAACCGTACCCCGCACCGACATCAAGAAAATCTTTCCCGCGGGCGTATTGCATCGCAAAACCTGCGATTCGCTCGGCATCTACTGTTGAATTCGGATAATTCCTCTCAGATTCCAGCACACTTTTAAGGTGTTCATCTAAGTCATTGCCCACCAATATTCCGCCATGCGGATTCATTTCACTATTATAAAATTCATCTAGGTATTCCTCTGTGGGAGGCGGAAAGACAAATCCGCTATGGCAGCTTCCGCATTTAAAAATATCATATGCGCGACCATCAGCGGCAGAATGTTTTGTGTACCAAAATACTGCCCCGTCATTGCCGCAGATTGTGCACGTCTTTTTCTTGTGCATATTCATATCAATCTTTATTGTAATTTAAGAAGCCTAATCCGAAATCGCGCCTGATTCGCAAGTATTTACCAAGTTTCGCGTTGATGCACTGCCCGCTTATTCTTGGCGTATCAGCCCCACGACAAACCGGTTGTGGCAGGTGGTGATGGTGTCGCTGTGGCTGGCCTTGGCGGAATGCACGATGAGTTCGGTTTGCTTGGTCATCTCCTCATCCTTTTGTCGTGGGGTGCCGCTCACATCACCGGTAAGGATATTTGGGAACGTCAGCGTTCCCCGCCATGTCTCAATAACCCTCGCTCCCGCTTCTCCTGGATCAGAAAGACGCGCTGGAGAATCCCCTGTGCCCCTCTTGGCCCGAGGAAGTCGGTCGCATTGTATGAGTTGGGTGATCTGACTCTCCGTCCATACACGGGACTTCAGCGACAGGATCGAGTCGTTCACGTCCTGTTCAGGTTGCCGTCCGTAGGATGTCAGGGTCGGGCAGTTGGCGCTGCTGGCTTTTCATTCACTTTTCGAAGAGGGCATTCATGGCATCGCTTTATAAATTTGACACCAGCACTTCCCCCATCACGATGTATGAGTGGGACGACGGGATCTGGCAGCTCGAAACTCTCTCGCTCAATGAGGCGCTGACGCTGAACCTCAATGGGTCTGTGACGCTGGAAAAAACCTATTCTGATTACAAAAAGCTCGAAACTTTTGCGCTCACGCCAGACGTTAACGATGATCCCGCCATCTTCTATCGCGTCAGCAAGGCCTACACGCTGCTAGACGGTACGCCGATCGCCTCCGAGCCCGAGGATGACTCCGCCCATGACGGGATCGAAGATGACCAAGACGGCGACGGCTCGGACGACGATTCGATCGAAGGCTCCCATCGGGATGACCTGGAACACGGTGGCGCCGGTGATGACCATATTGATGGTGGTGCCGGCGACGACGAGATCTACGGCGATGAAGGCGACGATGACCTGCACGGCGGTGACGGCGATGACATGCTCGTGGGCGGTGTGGGCTTTGATGTCTTGTCGGGCGGAGCCGGGGATGATGATCTGGACGGCAATGACGACGACGACCTCCTGCAAGGCGCAGAAGGGGCAGACAACCTCGACGGCGGTTCAGGCGACGATGAGCTGGATGGCGGCGTTGGCAATGACGTCCTTGCAGGAGGTGTCGGCGATGACTATCTCGAGGGCGGCGATGGCGCCGACAGCCTCTTGGGAGGGGATGGAAATGATGAACTCTATGCCGGTTCAGGCAACGACACCGTCAACGGCGGGGGTGGTGATGATCTGATCATCGGCGGGAATGGTGCCGGTAATGACCAGTACATCGGAGGCGCGGGCGTTGATACGGTCCAATACACCAGTGCCACTGCCGGAATCACCGTCAACCTCACCACCGGAAGCGCCAAATCCACGTCCACCGATGCGGGCATCGGCGTGGATAAATTGGCGTCCATTGAAAATGTCATCGGCGGAAACTTCAACGACACGCTGACCGGCAGCTCCTCGAGCAACCGCCTGGAGGGCGGAAGCGGCAACGATGTCCTGATCGGGGGTCTCGGAAAGGATGTGCTGGCTGGCGGCGCTGGCAATGACGTCTTCAAATTTGCCAAAGTCACGGAAACGGGATTGGGCGTGAAGCGGGATGTCATCACCGACTTCACGGCCGGCGACAAAATCGACTTGTCGGCCATTGATGCCAAGACCGGGTTCGGCAAGGACGATTCATTCACATTCTTGTCGCAGGCCTTGACCACTTCCAATGCCAATGGCGCCTTGTGGTTTGCGGATGGCGTCTTGTACGGAAGTACCGACCGAGACGTGGCCGCAGAATTCCAGATTGAGCTGACCGGCGTCACCAGTTTCAGTGCGGGCGACTTCATCCCTTGAGCAGCATCGCCAGCGCGCTGGCGATGCTGCTCAGCGAACTGAACCGGGGGTATCTGGCCCAGGCTGCTGTGGGGGCAGCCTTGTTTGTCGTCCTGTCGCCAGACACCGGATGCCGTTTTTTCGATCTATGCCCCGAGGACGCGGCCGGGGAGCTCCGGGCCGTTGTCGGTGGACCTCCGCCGGCCGCTTCTTGAGCCGGGTGTTCTCGGCCCCCACCTCATGCAGCCGCTGGTCCTCTGAGGTCTTAATGCCGCCGAATGCGGCGCGCCTGAACCGGCCCGGGTTCCGCGGAGGCTGGTGGGTTCCACCAGTGGTGTGCATCAGCCTCGGCCGGAGGTATGTGGCCGATGGATCCAAGCAGCCGCGGTTGAACCAGAACACCCATTCGAGAGTCGCCAGTTCCACCGCTTCCTGGCGCGTCAAGGTCCGATCGCGCCCTGGCTGGCGGGCGTACAGGGCCTGGCCCCCTGGCACCCCGCATAGCCAGCTCTGCACACCCGGTTGACCCGGTCCAGCGGGCACGCCGCTTTCCCATCGCGCACCGTGGTGCGCAACGCCTGACCACGCGTAACGCCGTGCAGGCCTACGCGCCCCGTCAGCGTCTCGACGGTGGAGTGAGCAGGCATCAAGACAGCTGATGCGCCTCACGAAAAATCAGTGGCACATCCGCGGGTTTGCGCGGTCCGATCTCCGCGAAGCTGGGGACCAGGTAAGACAGGATGAGGCGAACCAAGTCGCCAGGGAGATGCGGCTCCAGATGTCCCCCTCCCAAGGCGTCCCGCTGAGACCACACCTCGCGTTTGGCAGTGGCTTCGTTCAGGGCTGCTTCGAGTTCCTCGTTGGTGGGACAGTGAAACGGCTCGGATCCGAGTGTTTGCGGCGCCTCGCTAGCGCACTTCTTGACGTAGTCCAAAATCTCTCTGCCCGAGAAGCCAGGCTGGGCGACTAGTAAAAGGTCAACCCGCAAGGCAATTGCCTCGGCAGTTTTCTTGCGAATTTCTTCGGGTGACTCTCTGGGGACGGCCGATTGAGAGGGGATATAGGGCCCTGAGATATCGCTGCCCGGGCGCTGAATTTTCAAGATTTCGTTCCACCCCTCGAAAGGCCCCCCGATGAGCGCGGAAAGCGTGTCTCTCCGAGGCAAGACAATGCCCGGCGAGACCAAATTTTTGATCGATTCCAAAAGAGCAGCCACGCTGGCTTTTCTGTCCTTTTTCGCTAAGCGCAGGTCCTCGCTCGAGTCGTTGAAGGCGAGGTCAGTGATGAGGTGGACAAGCAGAGAAACTCTCCTTGCCTTAGCGAATCCCGTAGGCCGACTGAGGTACTCGGGACCCGAGATCCGCAACAGAATTTCCAAAACCTTACGGCGGATGTTCGGTGGCTCTGTCGAAATTTGATGAAAAAAGCTGCCACCGAGCTTCAAAAGTTGCCCGTGGACTGCATCAAGGAGAGACCCTGTGTAAGTATCTTTTGAATCCTTTGAAAAGCTAAATGGCCCGTCTGCCCCAGTGTCATGGGAATTAATGGCCAGGAAGGCGCGATAGACCGCTTCGGCTAAACGCGCAGGCATATCCTGCGGTCGCAAGTGCTCCACGCGACGCTCTAGTGTCACAAGGCACATGCACAATGTTTGGAGCCCTTCGAGAAACTGCTCTTTGGTCGTAGCGCTGCCGATGAAGTCCGAGATCCGATTCAGTTCCAAGGTGTATAGCGCCTCCGCCGCCCTTGATAGGGGGGGTGCAGCGCAGGATTTGGGAGCCGCAGGCTCCAGCGTCTTGATCAGCGCATCAGTCGCCTGCGTTCGTTTCCGAAAGAGCGCTGACTCGTGGTCATTGACTGGATGCCCAAGCGACCAGTAATCGCCCGCAAGTTTGTGTCGGGTGTCGATCCAGCGCTCATCCTCCACACCAAGCCCATACCTCTCGCAATGCTCCCTGAATTGCTGTTTCGCAAATGCCCCCCCCGCCGACCCTTGCACGGGGATTCCTTGGATCGACAGGCTCGCTTGCTTTCGGTGAGGCGGACGTGATGACGCCCGGGCCCATGCGAGCGAGTGGGAAGCGACGGAAGAGCTAGACGAGCTAGACGAACTAGACGAACTAGACGAACTAGACGAACTAGACGAACTAGACGAACTAGACGAACTAGACGAGCCGGCGGGGAGCGAGAGGTGCTTTTCGTCTCGCGGAGGGGTCGTCGATCTGCGTGGCGGCGGAGTCATCATGGCAGCGATTGGGTACAAAAAGAAAGGATTGTGGAAGGCCACGCGCACTGTTGAGCGCTTGAGACTTACGGCCACTCTTCCTTGTCAGGGTTCGGGAGGGCGGCGGCGGCCGAGCCTCGGGATGCGTTCCCCGGCAAAGGGGTGATGGAGCCTGAGCAGGCTGGCCACAGGCGACTGTGGACACCCATGCGCTCAAGGCTGTTCTGAGGGGCGTGTATGCCGTCGAGTGGAGCCATCCTATGTGCGCGTGCCACTCGCCGACCTTCGATCCCTCCACCTAGACGCGACGTGCTCGGATCGTGGCGATCGTTCATGAATGACGACACCCGCCTGACCGTGCGCCGGCGGCGCGAAGGCAAGCGACGAGCCCATGACGGTATGAACTTCGTCTCGCATTTCGGCATCTCGAGAGAGTGCAGGCCCCGAGCAATCCTGGCCGAAAACCGCCGGCTCAGGCCTTCAACCTCCAGGAGATCGATTAACCTTCACCCTGAATTGCACACTTTGCGTCGGCGCGTCGGGAGGGACAGCTCAGAGCGTTGCGGCGAGTGCCTATGGCGTTGATGCATGCAAGAAAGCGGCGAAGATCTCAGGGATCACCCAGATAAAAATCAATCAATTAGAGCGCTGGAATGCCGATAATTCGTCTGAAAGATAAGGTAATTTATTTTTCACATATCCCGAAGTGTGGCGGAACTTCAGTCGAAAAATTTTTAAAGACCATTGCCGGCGCTGAGCTCGCTTTTTTGGATTCGAATTTCTACAGAAATAAAAATCCAGCGTGGAGTATTAGCTCACCCCAGCACATCACTGGAGGTGCTGCTGCGGGGTTATTTCCAGTCGCCTTCTTCGATGACTTTTTCACCGTGGTCCGAAATCCATTCGATAGATTTTGTAGTGCCTTCAGCTATCAGAAGTATTTTTCCAAGAAAATTCCTGAGGAAATTGGCATCAACCAGTTTATTGAGCGCCTGGATGATTTTCAGGCCTTACGCCCTGGTCGGTTTGACCACCATTTCTTTCCGCAGGTTGACTTCTTGTACCCAGGCGCGGCCTATCGGGTGTTCAAGCTGGAGCGCGGACTGGGCGGCGTGAGAAGGTATCTCGGGTCACTCTTCGACATTGACGTGAGTAACGTTCCGATGTTGCATTCATTGCGACAGCCGGATGAGATCAAGCAAAAAGTCGGCGCGCTGAGCGAACACTCCAGGAAAGTCATCGAGGATATTTACAAACTGGATTTTGAGAATCTCAATTATTGAGTGTCAGTCACGGCTGATTTTTTGTCCCGTCACAGCGCATGAGCCAGATCCCGATTTCTCTTCTGTACACCACGGCACGACCGCAGGTGATCGACGAGGTGGTGGATCGCTGGTTCCGTGGTGACTCGACGAACATCGACATGGTGGTCGTGACGGACGATCCTTACGAGCCCCCTCATCGTCGATGGCCGGTCCGATATTTCAAAAATGACGGCCGCCGGGATTGCGTCACGGGATGGAACCTGGCGGCTCAACACGCGATTGGCGACATATTCATTCAGGTCTCTGATGATCTTTTTCCGCCGGTCGGCTGGGAGTCGGCCATTCGACAGAAGATATCGAGACTGATCGAGGCCACCCAGAGAAAAGATATCGTGCTCAATCTGTTAGATGAGCGGCGGCAGCAGACCGCCGTTTACCATCCCGTCCTCACGAAATCGGCCTATGAGAAAACGGCCTGTCTGTATCCACCGGACTTTCAGTCCATGTTCTGCGACAACTGGTTTTTTCTCTACCACCGTCAATACAGCGTGTACGAGGCCGGCACCGATGTTTTCTGGCACCACAAGCATCGGACGACGCACCCGGTTGAAATCGATGAAGTGACGCGAATTCACGAGGGGGCAGACCGGTACCAGAACGGACGGGCCACATTGAAGAAGTATGTGGTCGAGCACAAACTCAAGATTCCGCGACCCAGGGCCCCTGATCCCTCGTGAGCGCCTGCCCCATGGGTGCTGAACGTCCGAAAGCGACATCAACCCTCCTGGCGTGTCAAGAAACTGTAATTTTTCAGTTACACACTGGCCGTCCACCATTTGGGGACTCCGCCATGCAGAAACTTTGTGCTCTGACCTTGATTGCCGTGACCACGGCCAGCGTGGCGCTCGCCCGCGATGTCCACCCCCAGGCGGGCGCTGACGCCATCGCAGCCCAAAACGCCGCGCTGGAAAAGAACACCGACGGCAAAGGTTTCGGCCCGCAATCCCCGCGCGACCTGCAGATGAAGAAGGGGGCCAATGCCCGTGTCTTCTCGTCGGCCCCGGCCTATGGGCAAATGAACCTGTGCAACATCCACTTTCACAAGAATGCGGAGCACAAGGGCGGCGAGTTCACCACCTTTGCCGGCGCGGGTGACGGTCATGGCTATGAAACCGGCTTCAAGTACAGCGGCAAGCTGTCGGCCCAGGAGGCCAAGCCGCTGGAGGCTGAAGTCTGCAAGGGCAAGCACGGCGGGTTACAGGCGGGGGACACCGTCGAACTGCATTACGTTCACAGCTCGGCCCAGGTCACGCCCGGGCCCACCCTCAATGCCTGTCTCAGCGAGACGGACATCAACCCGCAGCTGCGTGTGGAAGCTCAGGTCTTTGTGCTGGTGAACGACTCGCGCGCGGCCAATTTTGCGGGCTTCACCCAGGTCGGCAAGGTCAATGGCTACCATCAGGCGGTCAATATTCCCAAGAACACGGGCAAACCGATCGAATACGCCGGATCGACCACGGGCCCCAGTTACAACGAAAAAGGCTCCCCGCTGCAGGTGTCCTGGAGCGTGCGGCCGCGTGTGATCAAGGTCAGCGCGGAGTCGGTCGGCCAATGGTGCAAGGACAACGTCTTCAAGGAAGACCACGCGCACGGCGTGCGCAATCTGGTGGTCAATGAGAAGCTGCTGTCGCCGATGAAATAACGGCGCGCCGATCCTGCCTGCGGGCTCCCCGCGCCTGAGGCCTCGCTGCGCTGCGCAGCGGGGCCTTTCCATTTTGTGGATCACCCGGCCATCGCGACACTAGAAATCTCGGCTGACAACCTCTGCCCTGCGTCGATTCGGAGTCCCTCATTGCAAACTTCCATCCGACCGTCATGAGTCTGGAGCCACCGCCGTCTGACGCGAACAAGGCCAGGATCCTGGCGAAGGATTGGGACGGAGGCATGCAGAGGCTGTCGTTGGTCGTTCCCATGGTCTCGCGGCTTACACTCAACGGATGCAAATCCACGGAATCGTCGTCACCCGCAACGACTGGGGCCATTTGACGATGGCCATTGCGAATGCGCTCCATCATGTCGATGTGGTGCATGTGCTCAATCATGGAAGCACTGATCAAACCGCGGCGGGTCTGAAGGTCCTGAGCCATCTCTGGGGCGACCGCCTGGTGGTGCACGCCACCAGTGCGGCTATTCCCTTCGATCAGGCCGTACTCACCAACATGATTGCGGCATTTGCCGAAGCAAAGGGCGCGGACTGGATTTACGTTTTTGATTCGGACGAGTTTCTGGCCCTTGAGCCGCCGGTTTCGCTTCGT
>Ga0315900_10003265_pt1 | contig 23880 bp, 21 predicted proteins | sample LakEriMetagenome_FD_203521 | JGI IMG/M metagenome (GOLD analysis project Ga0315900, IMG submission 203521) | Freshwater fungal communities from buoy surface, Lake Erie, Ohio, United States - Buoy 12 MA114 | ecosystem: Environmental > Aquatic > Freshwater > Lake > Lake biofilm | place: USA: Lake... | reverse complement strand
AAGGCCGATCTGCAGCTGCCATTCCTCAAGGAAGTGAGCTACCCGCTGGGGGTGTTCGGTTTCGTGATCCTGACCTACCTGGTGATCGTGGGCTCGAGCAATGCGGTCAACCTCACCGATGGCCTGGACGGTCTGGCCATCATGCCGGTGGTCATGGTGGGTTCGGCGCTGGGGGTCTTTGCCTACGTGACCGGCAGCGCGGTGTATTCGAAATACCTGTTCTTTCCCCACATCCCAGGCTCGGGCGAACTGCTGATCTTCTGCGCCGCCATGGCTGGCTCGGGCTTGGCCTTTCTGTGGTTCAACACCCATCCGGCCCAGGTCTTCATGGGCGATGTCGGGGCCCTGGCGCTGGGCGCTGCGCTGGGCACGATCGCGGTCATCGTGCGCCAGGAGGTGGTGCTGGCCATCATGGGGGGCATCTTCGTGGTCGAGGCCCTGTCGGTGATGGTGCAGGTGACGTACTTCAAGTACACCAAGAAAAAATACGGTGAAGGCCGCCGCATCCTCAAGATGGCACCCCTGCACCACCATTTCGAAAAGAGCGGCTGGAAGGAAACGCAGGTGGTCGTGCGTTTCTGGATCATCACCATGCTGCTGTGTCTGGTGGGCCTGTCCACCCTGAAGCTGAGGTAAGCGATGCAGCAGCTTTCGGGTCTTCACGTTCTGATCCTCGGTCTCGGTGCCTCGGGCCTGGCCATGGCGCGCTGGTGCGCGCGCCATGGCGCTGTGGTCACCGTGGCCGACACCCGTGAGGCCCCGCCCCAGCTGCACACACTGCAGGCCGAGTGGCCGCAAGTTCGTTTTCTCAGCGGTCCTTTCACGGCGGCCCTGATCGAGGGCAGCCCGATCCGCGCCGTTTTCCGCAGCCCGGGGCTCTCTCCGGCCGAGGTGGCCCCGGTGGTGGACGCCGCCCGCGCGGCCGGTCTGTGGCAGGGCGGCGAGCTCAGCCTGTTTGCCGCTGGCCTGCAGGACTTGCGTCAGCGCTATGGCTATGCGCCGCAGTTGCTGGCGATCACCGGGACCAACGGCAAGACCACCGTGACCGCGCTGACCGGTCAGCTGGTGGCGCGCGCCGGCAAGACCGTCAAGGTCGCCGGCAACATCGGCCCGACCCTGCTCGACACCTTGGGCCAGGCCATGGACCAGGCCGAGTGGGATGCCCAGGCGCTGATGCAGCAGGAAAGCGAAGCCGAGTTGGCCCGGCAGGCCGAGGCCGGCACAGGCGATGTGGCAGGCGAGGCCCCGCCGCCGCTGGCCTTGGCGGATGAAGAGGAACAGCCCATGGCGGCTGTGGTCGACGACGAGGTGCTGGATGCGCCAGCACTGGACGACGAGGCCGAGGCCCCCATGGCGGCGGATGCGGCCGTGGCCCTGCCCCCGCCCGCCCAGCAGCCCCGGTCGGCCATGGCCCGGGTGTTGCCGCAGGTCTGGGTGCTCGAGCTCTCGAGCTTTCAGCTCGACGGCAGCGAAGGCTTCGAGCCCACCGCCGCCACCGTGCTCAACGTCACACAGGACCACCTGGACTGGCACGGCTCGATGGCGGCCTATGCCGATGCCAAAGCCCGCATCTTTGGTCAGCAGGCCTTGATGGTGCTCAACCGCGATGACGCGGTGGTGATGGCCATGCTGCCCGAGCCGGTGCGGGTCAAGCTGCACAAGCCTGTGGTGCGCGCCCATGCCACCTTCGGTGGCGACATGCCGCAGCGCCCGGGCGACTGGGGCATCGAAACCGTCAACGGCATGACCTGGCTGGTGCGCGCCCATGAGGCGGACGAAACCCGCAAGCGCCGCAAGGACGAGGCGCAGGAATTGCACATCCAGCGCCTGATGCCCGCCGACGCGCTGCGCATCCGTGGCCGCCACAACGCCGTTAACGCCCTGGCGGCGCTGGCCCTGGCCAGCAGTGCGGGCTGTGCGCTGGCCCCGATGCTCTATGGTCTGCGCGAATACCGCGGCGAGCCGCACCGCGTCGAATCGGTGGCCATCGTCCACGAGGTCGAATACGTCGACGACAGCAAGGGCACCAATGTGGGCGCGACGGTCGCTGCCCTGCAGGGCCTGGGCGCCGACCGGCGTCTGGTGGTGATTCTGGGCGGCGATGGCAAAGGCCAGGATTTTTCGCCCTTGCTGGCGCCGGTAGCCCAGCATGCCCGTGCGGTGGTGCTGATCGGGCGCGATGCGCCGGCCATCCGGCAGGCGCTGCAGGATTCAGGCGTCGCGCTGCATGAGGCGGACGACCTCACGCAGGCCGTCCAGCGCTGCAGCGCGCTGGCCCAGCCGGGTGACGCGGTGCTGCTCTCGCCGGCCTGTGCCAGCCTGGACATGTTCCGCCATTACGAGCACCGGGCCGAGGTCTTCCGGGCCGCTGTGGCCGAACTGGCCGAGGCCGCCGGGGTCAGCATGGAGGGCGCGCTGTGAGCGAAAGCCTGTCCTGGATGCAGCGTCTGCGTCAGGGCCTGTCGGACCTGATGGGCGGCGCCACCCCGGTCGCCAGCACGCAAGGGCTGCCGGTGAATCTGGGCGGCTACGAATTCACCCGCACCAGCCCGGCGGCCGCCGCGCGGCTGTATGGCGTGGACCAGGTCCTGCTCTGGGTGGTGGTGGCCCTGCTCATGTGGGGCCTGGTGATGGTGTATTCGGCCTCGATCGCCATGCCCGACAACCCGCGCTTTTCGCGCTATGCGCACACCCATTTCCTGACCCGGCACATCATTTCCCTGGTGCTGGGCGGCGCGATCGCCCTGCTGGTGTTCCAGGTGCCGGTCGAGCGCTGGGAGAAGTGGGCCCGTCCGATGTTCGTGCTCTCCCTGGTGCTGCTGGCGCTGGTGCTCATCCCCTTCATCGGCAAAGGGGTCAATGGCGCCCGCCGCTGGATCTCGCTGGGGGTGATGAATTTCCAGCCCTCGGAGCTGACCAAACTGGCGACCATCATCTACGCCGCCGATTACATGGTGCGCAAGATGGACGTCAAGGAGCGCTTCTTCAAGGCGGTGCTGCCGATGGGCGCGGCGGTGGGGCTGGCGGGCGTCTTTTTGCTGGCCGAGCCCGACATGGGGGCTTTCCTGGTCATCGCCATCATCGCCATGGGCATCCTGTTCCTGGGGGGCGTCAATGCCCGCATGTTCTTCCTGATCCTGGCGATCCTGGTGTGTGCCTTTGTGGTCATGATCGCGCTCTCGCCCTGGCGCCGCGAGCGGATTTTTGCCTACCTCGACCCCTTCAGCGCCGAGCACGCCCTGGGCAAGGGTTACCAGCTCAGCCATTCGCTGATCGCGATTGGTCGTGGCGAAATCTGGGGGGTGGGCCTGGGCGGCAGCGTCGAAAAGCTGCACTGGCTGCCCGAGGCCCACACCGACTTCCTGCTGGCCGTCATCGGCGAGGAGTTCGGCCTGGTCGGGGTCACGCTGGTGATCTGCCTGTTCCTGTGGCTGGCGCGCCGCATCATGGTGATCGGGCGCCAGGCCATCGCGCTGGACAAGGTCTTTGCCGGTCTGGTGGCGCAGGGCGTGGGCATCTGGATCGGGTTCCAGGCCTTCATCAACATGGGGGTGAACCTCGGTGCCTTGCCGACCAAGGGCCTGACCTTGCCGCTGATGAGCTATGGCGGCTCGGCCATCATGATGAACCTGGTGGCCATTGCCATCGTGCTGCGCATCGACCTCGAGAACAAGCAGATGATGCGGGGAGGCCGCGCATGAGTGTTCAAAAATGCGCACTGATCATGGCCGGCGGCACGGGTGGACACATCTTCCCGGGGCTGGCGGTGGCCGAGGCCCTGCGTGCCGCGGGCTGGCGCGTTCACTGGCTGGGAGTGCCCGGCAGCATGGAAGAGCAGCTGGTGCCGCCGCGCGGTTTCGCCTTCGAAGCCGTGCAGTTTGGCGGCGTGCGCGGCAAGGGCCTGCAGACCCTGGCCTTGCTGCCGCTCAAGTTGCTGCGTGCTTTCTGGCAGAGCCTGCGCGTGCTGCGCCGGGTTCGGCCCGATGTGGTGGTGGGCCTGGGCGGCTACATCACCTTTCCGGGCGGCATGATGGCCAGCCTGTTGGGCAAGCCGCTGGTGCTGCACGAGCAGAACTCGGTGGCGGGTCTGGCCAACAAAGTGCTGGCGCAAATCGCCGATCGGGTGTTCACCGCCTTTCCGGGCGTGATCCGGGGCGCCGAATGGGTGGGCAATCCGCTGCGCGAGGCCTTCCTGTCGCAGCCCGCGCCCGAGGCCCGTTTTGCCGGGCGCAGCGGTCCCTTGCAGCTGTTGGTGGTGGGGGGCAGCCTGGGGGCCAAAGCCCTCAACGACACCGTGCCGCAGGCGCTGGCCCTGCTGCCGGCCGAGCAGCGTCCGCAGGTGCTGCACCAGAGCGGCGCCAAACAGATCGACGCCCTGCGTGCCAGCTATGCCGCGGCCGGGGTCGAGGCCACGCTGACACCCTTCATCGACGACACGGCCAGCGCTTTCGCCCAAGCCGATCTGGTGATCTGCCGCGCCGGCGCCAGCACCGTGACCGAGATCGCGGCCGTGGGGGCGGCGGCCCTGTTTGTGCCCTTCCCCTTTGCGGTCGACGACCACCAGAGCCGCAACGCGCGCTTTCTGGTGGACCAGGGCGGTGGCTGGCTCTTGCCCCAAAGCGAGCTGACCGCGCCGGACCTGGCCCGCCGCCTGCAACAGATGACCCGACAGGGCCTGCTGGCCTGTGCGCAACAGGCCCATCAGCAACGAAAAACGAACGCCACGCGCGAGGTCGTGCTGGCGTGTGAGGAACTGGCTGCATGAAACACGCCATCCGCAACATCCACTTCATCGGCATTGGCGGCTCGGGCATGAGCGGCATCGCCGAGGTGCTGTTCAATCTGGGCTACCGGGTGTCCGGCTCCGACCTGGCCGACAGCGCCACGCTGCGTCGCCTGGCCGACCTGGGCATTCAGACGCATGTGGGCCACGCCGCCAGCAACGTCCAGGACGCCGATGCCGTGGTCACCTCGACCGCCGTCAAAGCGGACAACCCCGAGGTGCTGGCGGCCCGCGAGCGGCACATCCCGATCGTGCCGCGTGCCGTCATGCTGGCCGAACTGATGCGGCTCAAGCAAGGGGTGGCGATTGCCGGCACCCACGGCAAGACCACCACCACCAGCCTGGTGGCCAGCGTGCTGGCCGAGGCCGGCCTGGACCCGACGTTTGTGATCGGGGGCCGCCTCAACAGCGCCGGCGCCAATGCCAAGCTGGGCACGGGCGACTACATCGTGGTCGAGGCCGACGAGTCGGACGCTTCATTCCTGAACCTGTTGCCGGTGTTGGCGGTGGTGACCAATATCGACGCCGACCACATGGAGACCTATGGCCATGACTTTGGGCGCCTGAAGTCGGCCTTTGTGGATTTCCTGCACCGCATGCCTTTCTATGGCACGGCCATCGTTTGCAGTGACGACCCCGGCGTGAAATCCATCGCAGACGAGATTGCCCGTCCGGTCACCACCTATGGGCTGGCCGAAGGGGCGCAGCTGCGCGCCGTGAATGTGCGCGCTGAAAACGGCCAGATGCACTTCACCGTGCAGCGCCGCAACGGCATCACCCTGCCCGACCTGCCGGTGGTGCTCAATCTGGCGGGCGAACACAATGTGCGCAACGCGCTGGCGGCCATCGCGGTGGCGGTCGAGCTCAATGTGCCAGATGCGGCCGTGCAGCGTGCGCTGGCCCAGTTCAAGGGCGTGGGGCGACGCTTTCAGCGCTACGGCGAGGTGCGCACGGCCGATGGCCAGGGGCGTTTCACCGTGATCGACGACTACGGCCACCATCCGGTCGAGATGGCCGCCACATTGGCGGCCGCGCGCGGGGCCTTTCCGGGACGCCGCCTGGTGCTGGCTTTCCAGCCGCACCGCTACAGCCGCACCCGCGATTGCTTTGAGGATTTCGTCAAAGTCATCGGCCAGGGCTGCGATGCGGTGCTGCTGGCCGAGGTCTATGCGGCGGGGGAGGCCCCGATCGTGGCGGCCGATGGCCGTTCGCTGGTGCGTGCCCTGCGCGTGGCCGGCAAGGTCGAGCCGGTGTTCGTGGACGCCATCGCCGACATGCCCGCGGCCATTGTGGGCAATGCGCGCGATGGCGATGTGGTGATCTGCATGGGCGCCGGCTCCATCGGCGCCGTGCCCGCCAAGGTGGTGGAACTCGGGGGGGCCGCATGAGCACATCCGCTTGGGGCAAGGTCGCGGTGCTGATGGGGGGGCGCTCGGCCGAACGCGAGGTCTCCCTCATGTCGGGCCAGGGCGTGCTGCAGGCCCTGCGCGCCAGCGGGGTCGATGCCCATGCCTTCGATCCGGCCCAGCGTGAACTGGGCGAACTGCGCCGCGAAGGCTTTGCCCGTTGCTTCATTGCCCTGCACGGCCGCCATGGCGAAGATGGCACGGTGCAAGGCGCGCTGGAGCTGCTGGGCATTCCTTACACCGGGTCCGGGGTCATGGCGTCGAGCATCGCCATGGACAAGGCCATGACCAAGCGGGTCTGGCTGGCCGAGGGCCTGCCCACGCCGCGCCATGTGCTGGTGCGCCGCGATGCCCACAGCACGGTGGATGCGCACGCGCTGGTGCGCACCCTGGGCCTGCCGCTGATCGTCAAGCCTGCGCGCGAAGGCTCCTCCATCGGCGTCACCAAGGTCAGCGCCGTGGCGCAGGTGGCCGCTGCCCTGCAGCAGGCCGCCGCCTGCCACGACGACATCCTGTGCGAACAATGCATTGTGGGCGACGAAGTCACCATCCCGGTGCTGGGCGAGGGCGACACGGCGCACGCATTGCCAGTGATCCGCATCGTCGCCCCCGAGGGCAACTACGACTACCAGAACAAGTATTTCACCGACGACACCCAATACCTGGTCCCCTGCGGCCTGCCCGCCGGCGAAGAGGCTGCCATCCAGTCCCTGGTGGTCAAGGCCTACCAGGTGCTCGGCTGCCGCGGCTGGGGCCGCATCGACGTGATGATCGATGCCGCCACGCGCCAGCCCTATTTGCTGGAGATCAACACCTCCCCGGGCATGACCGGCCATTCGCTGGTGCCCATGTCCGCACGCGCGGCGGGGATGAGCTATGAAGCGCTGTGCCTGCACCTCTTACAGCACGCCACGCTCGACCATGTGAAGGAGCCGCAGCCTTGAACACGCCGGCCCCCCTGCCCATGGACATCCGCCTGATGCAGCTGGCCAGCGGCCTGCTGTTGGCCGTGGGCATCGTCCTGTCGGTGCTGGCCGGGCTGTCCTGGCTGGCCCGCCTGCCGGCCTTTGACCTTCGGGCCATCCTGGTCGAAGGCGAGGTCACCCGCAACAATGCGCTCACCCTCAAGACCAATGTGGTGCCGCATCTGCAGGGCAATTTCTTCACGCTGCGGCTGGAGCAGGCGCGCCAGGCTTTCGAGGCCGTGCCCTGGGTGCGTGAGGCCGTGGTTCGACGTGAATTTCCGAACCGCCTGCGTGTGCACATCCTGGAGCAAGTGCCCGTGGCCCTGTGGGGGGACGAGGGCGGCAGCGCCCTGATCAACCAGCAGGGACAGGTGTTCGAAGCCAATCTGGGCGAGGTCGAGGCCGAGGGCTTGCCGCGGCTCAAGGGCCCGGTCAGCCAGTCGCAGCAGGTGCTGGTGATGTACCAGAGCCTGCGCTCGGTTTTGCAAACGACTGACATGGACATCGATCTGCTCGAGCTCTCGCCCAGAGGCGGCTGGCGTTTGCAAACGGCCCATGGGGCGGTGGTCGAACTGGGGCGTGGACAGCCCCATGAACTGATGGAGCTGTTGCAGGTTTTCCTGCGCACCCTGCCGGAGGTGACGTCGCGCTATGGCCGCACACCGAAATCACTGACGGCAGCCGATCTGCGCCACAAGGACGGCTATGCCCTGCAGCTGCAGGGCGTCACGACCACCGAAGGCGATCCGCGCAGGAAGCCCTGAGCACCAAGGAAACCAATTCAGAACGGGGAACGACATGGCAAAAGAGTACAAAGATCTGGTGATTGGACTGGACATCGGCACCTCCAAGGTGATGGCGGTGGTTGCCGAAGTCCTGCAAGACGGCGAGCTCAAGATCGCGGGTCTGGGCATCGCACCGGGCAATGGCCTCAAGCGCGGCGCGGTGGTCAACATCGACGCCACCGTCCAGAGCATCCAGCAGGCCCTCAAGGAAGCCGAGCTGATGGCCGACTGCAAGATCACGCGCGTGAACACCGGCATCACCGGCAGCCACATCCGTGGCCTGAACTCCAGCGGCATGGTGGCGATCAAGGACAAAGAAGTCTCGCCCGCCGATGTGGCCCGGGTGATGGAGACCGCGCGGGCCATCAACATCTCGACCGACCAGCGCCTGCTGCTGGTGGCGCCGCAGGAATTTGTGATCGATGGCCAAGACGTCAAGGAGCCGATCGGCATGAGCGGTATGCGCCTGGAGGCCAAGGTGCACATCGTGACCGGCGCGCAAAGCGCGGCCGAAAACATCATCAAGTGCGTGCGCCGCTGCGGCCTCGAGGTCGAGCAGCTGCTGCTCAATCCGCAATCCTCGAGCCTGGCGGTGCTGACCGAAGACGAGCGCGAGCTGGGGGTGGCCTGCGTGGACATCGGCGCTGGCACCACCGATGTGGCCATCTTCGCAGGCGGGGCCATCCGCCACACCGCGGTGATCCCGATCGCGGGCGACCTGATCACGAGCGACATCGCCATGGCGCTGCGCACGCCCACCAAGGACGCCGAAGACATCAAGGTCGAGAGCGGTTATGCCAAGCAGATGCTGGCCGACCCGGAGGCGCAGGTGGAAGTGCCTGGCTTGGGCGACCGGGGCCCGCGCATGCTCAGCAAGCAGGCCCTGGCCGGGGTGATCGAACCGCGGGTGGAAGAGATTTTCTCGCTGGTCCACCAAGTCATCCGCGAGTCCGGCTACGAGGAGGTGCTGTCCTCGGGCATTGTGCTCACCGGGGGCAGCGCGGTCATGCCCGGCATGATCGAACTGGGCGAGGACATCTTCCTCAAGCCGGTGCGCCGTGGCATCCCGAAATACAACGGCTCCTTGTCCGACATGGTGGCCCAGCCCCGCGCCGCCACCGTGATGGGGCTGCTCGAAGAGGCCCGCCTGGCCCGTCTGCGTGGCTTCAAGGTCACCCAGAAGAAGAGCCCAGTCAGCAACACCTTTGGCCGCATCAAGGACTTCATCGTGGGGAACTTCTGATGAACTGGAAAAAACGTTTTCTCGCCCGCAGCAGTCCCCCGACCCTGGAGCGATGGCGATGTTGACACCGGCATCACCCCCACCCCAAAGAAACAAATGACAAATTGAAATCAGGCAACTGCAACCATTGAAGTAGGAGAGCACCATGAGCATCGAAATGATCGAAACCGAAGAATTCAACCAGGGCACCCAGATCAAGGTGATCGGCGTGGGCGGCGGCGGCGGCAACGCGGTCGAGCACATGATCGAGCGCCAGGTCCAGGGCGTGGAATTCATCTGTGCCAACACCGACGCCCAGGCCCTGAGCCGCAGCGCCGCGCACCGCATCGTTCAGCTCGGCCAGACCGGTCTGGGCGCGGGCAGCAAGCCCGACAAGGGCCGTGAGGCGGCCGAGAGCGCCGAGGACGACATCCGCGAAGCCATTGCCGGCTCGCACATGCTCTTCATCACGGCCGGCATGGGTGGTGGCACCGGCACCGGTGCGGCCCCCGTGATCGCCCGCATCGCCAAGGAAATGGGCATCCTGACCGTGGGCGTGGTGACCAAGCCCTTCGAATTCGAAGGCGGCCGCCGCATGCAAAACGCCGATGCCGGCATGCAGGAGCTCGAAGCCAATGTCGATTCGCTGATCGTGGTGCTCAACGAGAAGCTGCTGGAGCTGCCTGGTGGCGAGGACATGACCCAGGACGAGGCCTTTGCCCATGCCAATGACGTGCTCAAGAACGCCGTGGGCGGCATTGCCGAGATCATCAATGTGCCCGGCCACGTCAACGTCGACTTCGAAGACGTGCGCACCGTGATGGGCGAGCCCGGCAAGGCCATGATGGGCACCGCCGCTGCCAGTGGCCCGGACCGCGCCCGCATCGCCGCTGAGCAGGCCGTGGCCTGCCCGCTGCTCGAAGGCGTGGACCTGTCGGGGGCCAAGGGCGTGCTGGTGCTGATCAGCGCCGCCAAGGGCTCGCTCAAGCTGTCTGAATCCAAGCAGGCCATGAACACCATCCGCGCCTACGCCTCGGAAGACGCGCATGTGATCTACGGCACCGCCTACGACGAGTCCCTGGACGACCAGATCCGCGTGACCGTGGTCGCGACCGGCCTGTCCAAGCAGGGCGCCCGCCGCGCCGCCCCCCCGCTGCAGGTGCTGCGCACCGGAACCGACAACGTGCCGTTCCATGTGCCTGGCCAGGATGCGGTGGCTCCTCCCGCTTCGACCATGAGCGCCATGGGGGCCGGCATTCCCGCGGTTTGGCGCACCGGCCGGACCCACGCCGCCGCGCGCGTCGACGGCATGTCGTCCGCCGGCATGGACGACATCGAGATCCCGGCCTTCCTGCGCAAGCAGGCCGACTGATCCTCGTCCGTTTTCACTCTGGTGCTTTGAAGGGCGCTGCCGACCTCCGGGTGGGCGCGCCCTTTTTTGCTGCACGAACTAAAATCCACACCATGCTCGCCCAACGCACGCTCAAAAGCCTGACCACCGCCGTGGGCGTCGGACTGCACAGTGGCCAGCGGGTCGAGCTGACCTTGCGCCCGGCACCGCCCGACACCGGCATCGTGTTCCGACGCACCGACCTGCCCGAGCCGGTCAGCATCCCGGTCCATGCCCAGGCCATCACCGACACCCGGCTGGCCTCCACCATCTCGCACGGGCATGCCAAGGTCCTGACCATCGAACACCTCATGTCCGCCTGCTGTGGCTTGGGCATCGACAACCTGTTTGTCGACATCACGGCCGAAGAGGTGCCCATCCTCGATGGCTCGGCCGCTTCCTTTGTCTATCTGCTGCAAAGCGCGGGCATCGTGACCCAGAACGCGCCCAAGAAATTCATCCGCGTGCGCCAGCCGGTCGAGGTGCGCGAAGGCGAGGGCGACAACGCCAAGTGGGCCCGGCTGGAGCCCTACCATGGCTACCGGCTGAGTTTCGAGATCGACTTCCGGCACCCGGCGGTGGACAACACCGGCCAGGTCGTGGTGTTCGACATGTCCGAAGGCGTGTATGCCCGCGACATCGCCCGGGCCCGCACCTTCGGCTTCACCCGTGATGTGGAGATGCTGCGCGCCAACGGCCTGGCTCTGGGGGGTGGCCTGGACAACGCCATCGTCATGGACGATTACAAGGTGCTCAACTCGGACGGTCTGCGCTACGACGACGAATTCGTCAAGCACAAGATCCTGGACGCGATCGGCGACCTGTTTGTGATCGGCAAACCGATGCTGGCCGCCTACAGCGCCTTCCGCTCGGGGCACGCCATGAACAACCGCCTGCTGCGCGAGCTGCTCGCTCGGCCCGAGGCCTGGGAAGAGGTCAGTTTCGAGGACGAGACCCAGGCCCCGCGCGGCTTTGCCGCCCTGCAACCGGCCTGGTGATCAGGCGCGGGTGGGGATTGGCTGCGGCCGGCCCTGCTCGTCGATGGCCACATAGGTCAGCTGCGCTTCGGTGACCTTGGAGTAATCGCCCTGTGAGCGGTAACGTTCGGCAAACACCTCGACCTTGACCGTGACCGAGGTGCGCCCGACCCGGGTGATGCGGGCAAAAAACGACAGGATGTCGCCCACCCGCACCGGCTGCTTGAAGACGAACTCGTTGACCGCCACCGTGGCCATGCGGCCGCGCACCAGGCGGGCCGGCAGCACCGAGCCGGCAATGTCCACCTGGGCCATCACCCAGCCCCCAAAGATGTCGCCGTTGGCGTTGCAGTCGGCGGGCATCGGCACGACCTTGAGCACCAGTTCCTGGTCGGTCGGCAGGGCAACAGAGGGGCGGCTGATCTCGGACATGGGCACAATCGGGACAAACAGACAGACCAGGATTGTCCCTCATGCGCCACCACGGCGAAAGCTCCTCCCCCGCAACGCCCGGTCCGGGCGGTGACTGGCACACACTGCAGCGCCTGCTGCCTTACCTTTGGCAATACAAGTGGCGCGTGGTGCTGGCGCTGGCCTTCATGCTGGGCGCCAAGCTGGCCAATGTGGGCGTGCCCGTGCTGCTCAAGGAACTGGTCGACGCCATGTCCCTGCGCCCGGGCGACCCCCGGCTGGTGCTGGTCGTGCCGGTGGCCTTGCTGCTGGCCTACGGGGGCCTGCGGCTGGCCACATCGGCCTTCACCGAACTGCGCGAGCTGGTTTTTGCCAAGGCCACCCAGGGCGCCGCCCGCAGCATTGCGCTGCAGACCTTTGAACACCTGCATGCGCTGTCGCTGCGCTTTCATCTGGCCCGCCAGACCGGGGGCATGACCCGCGACATCGAGCGCGGCGTGCGCGGCATCGAATCGCTGATTTCCTACTCGCTCTACAGCATCGTGCCCACCCTGGTCGAGGTCGCGCTGGTGCTGTCCATCCTGGCCATCAAGTTCGATGCCTGGTTTGCCTGGATCACCATCGCTGCGCTGGCGCTCTACATCTTCTTTACGGTGCGCATCACCGAATGGCGCACCCAGTTCCGCCGCCTGGCCAACGAATCCGATTCGGCCGCCCACACCACCGCCATCGACTCGCTGCTGAATTACGAGACCGTCAAGTATTTCGGCAACGAGGCCTTCGAGGCACGCCGTTACGACCAGAGCCTGGAGCAGCTGCGTCGCGCCCGGCTCAAATCGCAGACCACGCTGTCGCTGCTCAACACCGGGCAGCAGCTGATCATCGCGGTGGCCTTGGTGGCCATGCTCTGGCGGGCCACGCAGGGCGTGGTCGAGGGCCGCATGACCCTGGGCGATCTGGTCATGATCAACGCGTTCATGATCCAGCTCTACATCCCGCTGAATTTTCTCGGCGTGCTCTACCGCGAGATCAAGCAGAGCCTGACCGACCTGGACAAGATGTTCAGCCTGATGGACCGCGAACGCGAGGTGGCCGACCCGCCCGGTGCGCCCGCCCTGGACCTGCAGGCACCACCCGAGGTGCGCTTTGATGACGTGGGATTTGCCTACGAAGCCGACCGCCCCATCCTGCAGGGCATCAGTTTCACGATCCCGGCCGGCAAGACGGTGGCGGTGGTCGGGCCTTCGGGTTCGGGCAAGTCGACGTTGGCCCGCTTGCTGTTCCGCTTTTATGACGTGCAGCAGGGCGCGGTGCGCATTGCTGGCCAGGACATCCGCACGGTGACCCAGGCCAGCGTGCGCCGGGCGATTGGCATCGTGCCCCAGGACACCGTGTTGTTCAACGACACCGTGGCCTACAACATCGCCTATGGCCGCCCCGGGGCCAGCCAGGCCGAGATCGAGCAGGCCGCCCGCGCGGCCCGCATCCACGACTTCATCGCCTCCACGCCCAAAGGCTACGGCACCATGGTGGGCGAGCGCGGCCTCAAGCTCTCGGGCGGCGAAAAACAGCGCGTGGCCATCGCCCGCACCCTGCTCAAAAACCCGCCGCTGCTGGTGTTCGACGAGGCCACCTCGGCCCTCGATTCGGCCAATGAGCGCGCCATCCAGGCCGAGCTGGCCAGCGCCGCCCAGAACAAGACCACGCTGGTGATCGCGCACCGCCTGTCCACCGTGGTCGATGCGCACGAGATCCTGGTGATGGACGCGGGGCGCATCGTCGAGCGCGGCACGCACGCGCAGCTGCTGGCCTTGCGTGGTCGTTATGCCGACATGTGGGCGCTGCAGCAGAATGTGGAATGAGCCGAGCAGAGGGCCGTCATGGAAACCAAATGGCTTGAAGACTTTGTGAGCCTGGCCGAAACCCGCAGTTTCAGCCGATCGGCCCAGTTGCGGCACGTGACGCAGCCCGCGTTTTCCCGCCGCATCCAGTCGCTTGAAGCCTGGGCTGGTGTCGATCTGGTGGACCGCAGTTCCTACCCGACCACCCTCACCCCGGCGGGCCAGACCCTGTACGCACAGGCGCTGGAACTGCTGCAAAGCCTGCAGAACGCCCGCGCCATGCTGCGTGGCCACGACGCGGCCGGTCAGGACTTCATCGAATTCGCCGTCCCGCACACCCTGGCCTTCACCTTTTTCCCGACCTGGATCGCGCGCCTGTGCGAGCAATTCGGCCCGGTGCGCAGCCGCCTGATGGCGCTCAATGTGCACGACGCGGCGATGCGCCTGGTCGAGGGCGGCTGCGACCTGCTGATCGCCTACCACCACCCCTCGCAGCCACTGCAGCTCGATGCCGAGCGCTACGACATGGTGGTGCTCGGCACCGAGCACATGGCGGCCTACGTCAAGCCTGGGCCCGATGGGCAGGCGCTGTATGCCTTGCCGGGCGCGCAGGACCGGCCGCTGCCTTACCTGGCCTATGCGCCGGGTGCCTACCTCGGGTCTGTGAGCGACTGGATGCTGCGCCAGGCGCGCTCGCCGGTGCATCTGGACCGTGTCTACGAGACCGACATGGCCGAGGGGCTCAAGGCCATGGCGCTCGAGGGCCATGGCCTGGCCTTTTTGCCCAGCAGCGCCGTGGCCAAGGAGCTTCAGGCCGGGCTGCTGGTGCCGGCCGTCGGTGCGCAGCCGGTCTTGCCCGAGGTGGCGCTGCAGATCCGGGCCTACCGGGCCCGTGCCGGTGCCAAGTCCCCGGCCAAGCGCAGCCTGCAGGCGCTCTGGAGCCACCTCGAGGACAGCGCCCCGCCTTCAGTCTGAGTCGGAAAATTCACCCTTCGATCCGGGTACACCCTGAGGGGCCGGTGGCGCAAAAAAAACTATAGTCACTGCACCCTGCGCCTGTCGGCCGGAAAGTGTGCCAAGATGGCCCCCTGCCCGGTTGCCGTGCGTGGCGTGCTGCCGGAACTTCCTATCCTTTTTTGTCTCACTGGAGAAACCGATGAAGAAAAAACTGCTTGCCCTGGCCGTGCTGGCTTTTGGCGCCGTGGCCGCTCAGGCCGACACCCTGGCCAAGGTGCGGGACTCGGGCAGCATCACCATGGGCGTGCGCGACTCGTCTGGCGCGCTGTCCTACACCCTGGGCGACGGCAAGTACGCCGGTTTCCATGTCGAGATTTGCCAGCGCATCATCGGCAACATCGAGCGGGCCGTGGGCAAGAAACTCGACGTCAAACTCCAGTCTGTGACTTCGCAGAACCGCATCCCGCTGGTGCAGAACGGCACCGTTGACATCGAGTGCGGCTCCACCACCAACAATGCCGCGCGCCAGAGGGATGTGGCTTTTGTCGTGACCACCTATGTGGAAGAAGTGCGCATCGCGGTCAAGGCCAATTCCGGCATCACCTCGATCGCCCAGCTCAAGGACCGCAACGTGGCCACCACCACCGGCACCACCTCGGTGCAGCTGCTGCGCCGGCATGAGCGCGCCAATGGCGTGGACTTCAAGGAAGTCTTCGGCAAGGACCACGCCGACAGCTTCCTGTTGCTCGAATCTGGCCGTGCCGATGCCTTCGTGATGGATGCCCAGATCCTGGCCGGCAACATCGCCAACAGCAAGAGCCCTGCCGACTACCGCATTGTGGGTGAGGTGCTCAACGTCGAGCCGATCGCCATCATGATCCGCAAAGACGACCCGGCCTTCAAGAAACTCGCCGACGACACGGTGCGCGATCTGGCCCGCAGCGGCGAATTGGCCCGCTTGTACGACAAGTGGTTCATGCAGCCGATCCCACCCAAGAACGCCCGCGTGGGTCTGCCCGCCAGCGAGGCCACCAAGGCCGCCTGGGCCAGCCCGAACGACAAGCCCGCCGAAGAGTACAACCGCAAGTAAGGGTGTTGGGGGCGGCGCATGTCGCGGCCCCCGGACATTCCCTTGCCCAACGGCATGACCTGGCCCCCCCCGGGATCCTCTGGGCGGGGTTTTTTCTTGGCCAGACCGACTGGCCACGCATGGCGGGAGATGAATCCATGACTTGGGACTGGCAGGTGTTCCTGCAGGACGATGGCAGTGGCCGCACCTACCTCGAGTGGATGTTCGAGGCCTGGCGCTGGACACTGGCGGTGGCCGGCGCTTCCTGGCTGGTGGCCATGGCGACCGGGGCCTTGGTGGGGACGCTGCGCACCTTGCCCGGCAGCCCGTGGTTGGTGCGCCTGGGCAATGCCTGGGTCGAGCTCTTTCGCAACATCCCCTTGCTGGTTCAGATTTTTCTGTGGTACTTCGTGGTGCCCAAGCTGATTCCGGCCTTCCAGCAGGTGCCCGGTTTCCTGCTGGTGGTGTTCGGGCTGGGCTTTTTCACCTCCGCCCGGATTGCTGAACAGTTCCGCGCCGGCATCCAGGCGCTGCCGCGGGGGCAGCGCTATGCGGCCCTGGCCTTGGGCTTCACCACTTGGCAGAGTTACCGCTATGTGCTGCTGCCGATGGCGGTGCGCATCATCCTGCCGCCCTTGACCAGCGAGTCGATGAACCTGCTGAAGAACTCTTCGGTGGCCTTCGCGGTCTCGATCGCCGAACTGACCATGTTCGCCATGCAGGCCCAGGAAGAAACCTCCCGCGGCATCGAAATCTACCTGGCTGTGACGGCCCTGTATGCGCTGTCGGCCTTTGCCATCAACCGCGTCTTCGCTTTCATCGAGAAGCGGGCCCGCATTCCTGGCTTCATCGCTGCAGGCACCGGGGGAGGGCACTGACGATGGGACTGGACCTTTCTTTCATCAACCTGGACATCCTGCAGAAATTCGTCTGGGGGGGGCTGGTGTTCAGCGTGCAGCTGACCATCGTCGCCACCATCGGCGGCATCCTCCTGGGCACCCTGCTGGCACTCATGCGCCTGTCGGGCAAGGCCTGGCTCATGACGCCCGCCACCATTTACGTCAACGGCATGCGCTCCATCCCGCTGGTGATGGTGATTTTGTGGTTCTACCTGCTGATCCCCTTCCTGATCGGCAAGCCCATCGGGGCCGAGCTCTCGGCCGTCATCACCTTCATCGCTTTTGAGGCGGCCTACTTCAGCGAGATCATGCGGGCCGGCATCCAGTCGATTCCCCGCGGCCAGGTCTTTGCCGGTCAGGCGCTGGGCATGACCTATGCCCAGAACATGCGGCTGATCGTCCTGCCGCAGGCCTTTCGCAACATGCTGCCGGTGCTGCTGACGCAGACCATCATCCTGTTCCAGGACACCTCGCTGGTCTACGCGATCGGTGCCTATGACCTGCTCAAGGGCTTCACCAATGCGGGCAAGATTTATGGCCGCCCCGAGGAGGCCTATTTGCTGGCCGCGGTGGTTTATTTCGTGATTTGTTTTGCCCTGTCCTGGGGCGTCAAGCGGCTGCAGGCGAAGATCGCCATCGTGCGCTGAGGGGAAGAAAAATGATTGAAATCAGGAATGTGTCCAAGTGGTACGGGCCGGTGCAGGTGCTCAGCGATTGCTCTGTGACCGTCAACAAGGGCGATGTGGTGGTGGTCTGTGGCCCTTCGGGCTCGGGCAAGTCCACCCTCATCAAGACGGTCAACGCCCTGGAGCCTTTCCAGAAAGGCGAAATCACCGTGGATGGCGTGCCTTTGCACGACCCGGCCACCGACTTGCCCAAGCTACGCTCGCGTGTCGGCATGGTGTTCCAGAGCTTTGAGCTTTTCCCCCATCTGTCGGTCACCGAGAACCTGACCATCGCCCAGATCAAGGTCCTGGGCCGCAGCCCAGACGAGGCCCGAACCCGGGGCTTGAAGATGCTCGACCGCGTGGGCCTGATGGCGCACAAGGACAAATTCCCCGGTCAACTCTCGGGCGGCCAGCAGCAGCGTGTGGCGATCGCCCGTGCCCTGTCGATGGACCCGATGGTCATGCTGTTTGACGAGCCGACCTCGGCCCTGGACCCGGAGATGGTGGGTGAAGTCCTCGACGTCATGGTCAAGTTGGCCCAGGAAGGCATGACCATGATGGTCGTGACCCACGAGATGGGCTTTGCCCGCAAGGTGGCCAACCGCGTGATCTTCATCGACGTGGGGGGGCGCATCCTCGAGGATTGCTCCAAGGACGAGTTCTTCGGCCATCCGGAAAACCGCCAGCCGCGGACCAAGGACTTTTTGTCCAAGATCCTGGCGCACTGAGGGGGCAGGGCGGCTTTGCGACAATAGCGCCCATGACCCAGCAAATCACCCTCACCCGCCCCGACGACTGGCACCTGCACGTGCGCGATGGTGCTGCCCTGCAGACCGTGGTGCCGCACACCGCGGTCCAATTTGGCCGCGCCATCATCATGCCCAACCTCAAGCCACCGGTGACCACCGCCGCGCAGGCGATGGCCTACAAGGCGCGCATCCAGGCCGCCGTGCCGGCCGGCATGGCCTTCGAGCCGCTGATGACCCTGTACCTGACCGACAACCTGGCGCCCGAGGAAATCCAGCGCGCCAAGGACGCCGGCGTGGTGGCCTGCAAGCTCTACCCGGCCGGCGCCACCACCAACAGCGATGCGGGCGTGACCGACATCCGCAAGATCTATCCGGTGCTCGAAGCCATGCAGCGCGCAGGCGTGCTGCTCTTGGTGCACGGCGAGGTCACCTCCTCCGACATCGACCTGTTCGACCGCGAAGCGGTCTTCATCGAGCAGCAGCTCAAGCCTTTGCGCCGCGATTTCCCGGGGCTCAAGATCGTGATGGAGCACATCACGACCCAGGAAGCCGCGCAGTATGTGGCCGAAGGCGATGACCTGCTGGCCGCCACCATCACCGTGCACCACCTGCTCTACAACCGCAACGCGATTTTTACGGGCGGCATCCGTCCGCATTACTACTGCCTGCCGGTGCTCAAGCGCGAGACGCACCGCCTGGCGCTGGTGCAGGCGGCCACCAGCGGCAACCGCAAGTTCTTTCTTGGCACCGACAGCGCACCGCACCCGGCCCACCTCAAGGAGCATGCCACTGGCTGCGCCGGCTGCTACACCGCGCACGCGGCCATCGAGATGTATGCCGAGGCCTTTGAAGCCGCCGGTGCGCTCGACAGGCTCGAGGGCTTTGCCAGCTTCCATGGCGCCGACTTCTACGGTCTGCCCCGCAACACCAGCACCATCACCCTGCGCCGCGAAAGCTGGACGCCGCCCGAGGCCTACCCCTTCGGCGAGGCCGAACTCAAGCCCCTGCGGGCGGGCGAGGCGCTGCCTTGGCGGCTGGTGACGGCCTGAGGCCACTGCGCCGCGTGACAGGTGAGCGCTGCACCGGCATCGACCCGGCCCTGCTGGGGGTGGCCGACATCGACTGGTCGGCCCCCTGGCTGGCCGATTGGCGTGCGCGGGGCGAACCGATCGCGCGGCAGGTCTGTGCTGGCGTGCCGCAGCCCGTGGCGCTGAACGCGCCAGGCACTGCCCCGGTGCGGTTCGTGCCGCAGTCCCAATTGCCCGAAGGCCAGGCTTACGAGGCCTTCATCCGGGCCACGGCGCAGGTGCCCACGCGCGAAGGCCTGCACGATTTCTTCAATGCCTTGTGCTGGATGCATTTTCCGCAGGCCAAGCAGCGCCTCAATGCCTTGCAGGCGGCAGAAATCGCGTCTGCCGGTGTCGGACAGGTGCGGGGGCCGGTGCGCGATGCGGCCACGGTGTTCGATGAAAACGCGGTGCTGATCCAGACCAGCGAGCCGGTCTGGCAGGCCCTGAAGGCGCACCGCTGGCAGGAGGCGCTGGTGCAGCAACGTGCGGCCTGGGCCCAGACGCGGCTGTGGATGTTCGGCCACGCCGCGCTCGAGAAACTGGTCCGGCCCTACAAATCGATCACGGTGCACCTTTGGCGCGTGCCCGCCGAACTGCCCACCGAGGCACTCGACGCCTGGCTGGCGCAGGACCTCACGCGCGAGAAGCTGTCGGCCAAGCCCTTCAGCCCCTTGCCCATCCTGGGGGTGCCGGGCTGGTGGGCGGCCAATGCGCAGCCAGCGTTCTACGAGGACCCGGACGTGTTTCGCCCGCCCCGGCCGCAGCGCTGGACCGAAAAACCGTCTGTAAGCCGGGGAATTGCGCCAAGCCCTTGATTTCAACGACTTCACCCCTACCATTCATCAACTCCCCCCTTTGGCTGGGGACACTGGACTGAGAAAACATGAAACGCATCCTTCTTTTTGTCGTGACCAACCTCGCCGTGGTGGTGGTGCTGGGCATCGTCGCCAGCCTGCTGGGCGTCAACCGCTTCCTCACGGCCAATGGCCTGAACCTCGGGGCTCTGCTCGGCTTTGCCCTGATCATGGGCTTTGGCGGCGCCATCATCTCGCTGCTGATCAGCAAGCCCATGGCCAAATGGTCTGCTGGCGTGCAGATCATCGAACAGCCCCGCAATGCCGACGAGGCCTGGATCGTGGACACCGTGCGCCAATTCGCCGACAAGGCCGGCATTGGCATGCCCGAAGTCGGTATCTTCGAGGGCGACCCGAACGCCTTTGCCACCGGCGCCTTCCGCGATTCGGCCCTGGTGGCGGTTTCCACGGGCCTGCTGCACAACATGACCAAGGAAGAAGTCGAGGCCGTCATTGGCCACGAGGTCGCCCACATCGCCAACGGCGACATGGTCACCATGACCCTGATCCAGGGCGTGATGAACACCTTTGTGGTCTTCATCTCCCGCATCGTCGGCTACGCGGTCGACAGCTTCCTGCGCCGCAACGACGAAGAAAGCAGCGGCCCGGGCATCGGCTACTTCGTGACCACCATCGTGATGGACATCGTTCTGGGTTTCCTGGCTGCCATCATCGTGGCCTGGTTCAGCCGCCAGCGCGAGTTCCGCGCCGATGCGGGGGCTGCCCAGCTCATGGGCCGCAAGCAGCCCATGATCAATGCTCTGGCCCGCCTGGGTGGCTTGCACAGCGCCGAGCTGCCCAAGAGCGTGGCCGCCATGGGCATTGCTGGCGGCATCGGTCAGCTGTTCTCCACCCACCCGCCGATCGAGGAGCGCATTGCGGCGCTGCAGAACGGCTGAGGGACGCCCAGGCGACTGACAGTCGCTCACGGCGCCCTAAGATGGGCCCGTGATCCCTCCCGATTCGATGGGGCTTGCGTGACACGCAGGCCCTTTTTTCATGGTGCACGGCGCCGCAGCGCGGTGCTGCACTGGCGCACACGTCGTCAACTGCTGCGCTGGCCCGCTCCGGTGCGCGGCATGCTCTGGATGGTCGGTGGCGGCCTGTGTTTTTCCTTCCTCAACACCCTGGCGCGGGCGCTGTCGCAGCAACTCGATGTCTATCAGGCGCAGTTCCTGCGCTACCTGATGGGGCTGCTCATCATGCTGCCGCTGGTCTGGCGCCACGGCCTGCAGGCCTACCGGCCGGTCAACATCACCGGCCAGTTCTGGCGCGGCGGCGTGCACACCCTGGGCCTGATCCTGTGGTTCACCGCGCTGCCGAAAATCCCGCTGGCCGACATGACGGCGATCGGCTTCACCGGTCCCCTGTTCATCATGCTGGGCGCCGCCTGGTTTCTGGGCGAGCCGATGCGCCGCGACCGCTGGATCGCCGCCCTGATTGGTTTTTCTGGCGTGCTGGTGGTGGTGCTGCCCAAGATGACGGGCGAAGGGGGCTGGTACAACCTGGTCATGCTGGCCTCGGCCCCGGTGTTCGCCGCCTCCTTTTTGATCACCAAAGCCCTCACGCGCTATGAAAAACCCGGCGTCATCGTGCTGTGGCAGTCGCTCACGGTGACGGTGCTCAGCCTGCCGATGGCGCTGCCGCATTGGCAATCGCCCCATGCGCTGCAATGGCTGGCTTTCCTCGCCACGGGTGTGCTGGGTACGCTCGGTCACTACTGCCTGACGCGGGCCTTCCACACCGCCGACATTTCGGCCACCCAGTCGCTGCGCTTTCTGGATCTGGTGTGGGCCTCGCTGCTGGGCTGGCTGGTGTTTGCGGACGTGCCCAGCAGCTCGACCTGGGCGGGTGCGCTGGTGATCTTGCTGGCGACGGTGTGGATCGCCCGGCGCGAGAGCCGGCGCTAGCCGTTGGTGATGCCCGAAGCGACGTGCCCGGCTGGCACATGCTGCGCGGCCGATTCGATGTGGCCGGTCTGGTCGTCAAAAAAGAAATCGGGTTCGAACTCGCGCAGGAATTCCCCCTTGGGCAGGCCGCCCAGGAACATGGCTTCGTCGACCTCGATGTTCCAGTCCATCAGCGTGCGGATGGCGCGTTCGTGCGCGGGCGCGCTGCGTGCCGTGACCAGCGCGGTGCGGATGCGCATGCGGGGCGTGCCGGCCTGCTGCAACCGGTGCAGCGCCGCCAGCAGGGGCTTGAAGGGCCCGGCCGAGAGCGGCGTGGCGGCCTTGTCGCGCTCGTGCTGCTGAAAGGCCGACAGGCCCTGGGCCTGGAACACCCGTTCGGCTTCGTCTGAAAACAGCACCGCGTCGCCGTCGAAAGCGATGCGCACCTCGTGCGGGTGCGCTTCGGACGCGCGGGCCGAATGCGGGTAAACCTGGGCGGCCGGCACGCCCGCATCGAGCGCCGCACGCACATCGGGCAGGTGCGCCGACAGGAACAGGTTGGCATTGAGCGGCTTGAGGTAGCGCCAGGGCGACTGCCCGCGCGTGAAGCTGCCGCGCTGGATGGGCAAACCGTAGTGCTGGGCCGAGCGGAACACCCGCATGCCCGAGACCGGGTCGTTGCGCGAGAGGATCACCACCTCCACACGCTGGGTTTGCGCATCGTTGAAGGCCAGCAGCTTGCGCACCAGCGAGAAGGCCACGCCGGGCTTGGCGGGCTCTTCCAGTCGATCGAGCTGCAGCCGCATGTAGGCGCGGTCGTCGCCTTGCTCGAAGACTTGGTTTTCTTCCTCGAAATCGAAGAGCGCGCGCGAGGAAATGGCCACAACGAGCTGGCCTTCAAGGGTGGCGGGCATGTTCTGTTCCTCCTACAGGGGGCGCACTCGGTGCTTTTCGGCGCATAAGGTGTTTGACCTCTGGCTGAAGTAGATCACACCTGCTTGGCCATTTTGCAGCGCGCATCTTCCTCTTTGGCAGGTGAGACTGACCCAGGGGGGCTTCGGCGATTGGCGTCGGTCCAGCCATTTGCAGGGCAGTGTCCTGTCGCCGCGGATGGGCTCAAGAAACTGCCAAAGCCCCACCAAGCAACACCAAGGCATGCCAGCGGCCACATCACTCAGGCCGATCAGCCCCGCAAAAACATCCGATAGACAGGGTTGTTCGTTTCCTCGACATGCGGATAGCCCAGCGTGTCGAGGAACTTGTCGAAGGCCTTGTGCTCATTGGGCGGGACCTGGATGCCCACCAGGATGCGGCCGTAGTCGGCGCCCTGGTTGCGGTAGTGAAAGAGGCTGATGTTCCAGCCTGGGCGCATCAGGCTGAGGAACTTCATCAAGGCCCCCGGACGTTCCGGAAACACAAAGCGCAGCAGGCGCTCGTCCTGGGACAGCGCCGAGTGCCCCCCCACCATGTGGCGGATGTGTTCCTGCGCCAGGTCGTCGTGCGTCAGGTCCAGTGCCGCGAAGCCCTGCTTGACGAAGCGCGCCGCGATCTTGCCGCTCTCGCCCTTGCCGTGCGTGGTCAGGCCCAGAAAGATGTGGGCCTTGCGCTCGTCGCTCATGCGGTAATTGAACTCGGTCACATTGCGCGGTCCGCCGGGCAGGCTGCCGATCAGTTCCAGAAAGCGCTTGAAGCTGCCGCGTTCTTCGGGGATGCTGACTGCGAACAGGGCTTCGCGCTCTTCACCCACTTCGGCCCGTTCGGCCACAAAGCGCAGGCGGTCGAAGTTCATGTTGGCGCCGCACAAGATGGCGGCGTAGGTCTGGCCCCGGGTCTTGTGGGTGGCCACGTACTGCTTGATCGCGGCCACGGCCAGTGCGCCGGCGGGCTCGACGATCGAGCGGGTGTCCACAAAGATGTCCTTGATGGCGGCGCAAACCGAATCGGT
>Ga0315900_10003264_pt1 | contig 23880 bp, 19 predicted proteins | sample LakEriMetagenome_FD_203521 | JGI IMG/M metagenome (GOLD analysis project Ga0315900, IMG submission 203521) | Freshwater fungal communities from buoy surface, Lake Erie, Ohio, United States - Buoy 12 MA114 | ecosystem: Environmental > Aquatic > Freshwater > Lake > Lake biofilm | place: USA: Lake... | reverse complement strand
TCCGGATTCTCCGCAAGCTTCAGCGCCAGCCGCGCCCCGGCGCTGCCTTTTTCAGCCCGCTCCAGCATCCGCGCTTTTTTGGCCGACACGATGGCGATCTCCGCCATGGCAAACACGCCGTTGAAGACGAGAAGCAGGAGGATGAGGAGGAGTTCGGTCATGAAATCAAGATGTGATGTGCTCATTCACTATGAGCATCTCACCGTGCTCTTCAAACCGTCGTTCCTTCAAGCCAGGACTTTCCATTTCTCAATCGCTGGAGGTTGTCGAGCGTCGTCCCGGCGATCTGGGCGAGCGCTTCGTGAGTCAAAAAGGCCTGATGAGACGTGATGAGCACGTTGGGGAAGGTCAGCAGGCGTGAAAGCTCGTCGTCTTGCAGCGGACGGCCGGAGTGATCTTCAAAGAAGATGCCTTCCTCCTCTTCATAGACATCCAGCGCCACGCCGCCGAGGTGGCCGTTCTTAAGGGCGTCGATCACGGCCGTGGTGTCAATGAGCTTGCCGCGGCTGGTGTTGATGAGAAAGGCGCCGCGCTTCATGCGGGCCACGGTTTGCTCGTTGATGAGATACTTGGACTGCGGCGTCAGCGGCAGGTGCAGGCTCACGATGTCGCTTTGAGCCAGCAGGTCATCCAGCGGCACATAATCGAGTCCGCATGTCGCGGCCCACTCAGGCTTCGGATAAGGATCATGGCCGAGCAAACGAACGCCAAAGCCGCGAAAAACCTCCGCCGTCACCTGGCCGATCTTTCCCGTGCCGATGATGCCGACGGTCTTTCCGAACACGTCGAAGCCCACAAGACCGTGCAGCGAGAAATTGAGATCGCGCACGCGGTTGTAGGCGCGGTGGATCTGACGGTTCAGGGTGAGCAAAAGCGCCACCGTGTGCTCAGCGACCGCGTGCGGTGAATATGCAGGCACACGCACCACCGCGATGCCATGCGCCTTGGCGGCGGCGAGATCGACGTTGTTAAAGCCTGCGCAACGCAGCGCGATGAGGCGCACGCCATGCTCCGCCAGCACTCCGATGCAGGCCGCATCGACGCGATCATTCACAAAGACGCACACCGCCTGAGCACCATCTGCCGATGCGGCTGTTTCCGCGTTCAGGCGAAAGTCATGAAACCGCCATTCGATGCTTTCAGCGTCCTTCGCCGCCTCGCGGAAGGCATTCAGATCATAGGGTTTCGTGTCGTAGAAGCTGACGATCATGGCAGATGGGATCACACGATGGCGAGGGCTTTCGGCATTGCGAAGCCGGGGAAGATGCTTTTCACGTCGTCGAGGCCGACGCGTTTGGTGAGGACTTCGCTGAGGAGGGTGCGGTAGTCGGTGGTGATGGCGAGGTCGGCGCCTTCGTCGAGGTGCTCGTTGGCGAGGCCGCGCCACTCGCCGTGGAGCCGGCCGCCTTTGATTCCCTGGCCGAGGACCATGTGGACGCCGCCGTAGCCGTGGTCGGTGCCTTCGCTCTGGTTTGATTTGAGCCGACGGCCAAACTCGGTGTGCACGACGATGGTCATCTTCGAATGGAAGCGGCTCATGTCGTTGTAAAAGGCATGAAGGGCGCGGCTGAGCTCGCTGACTTGCTCGTTAAAACGATACTCCTGGCTCTCGTGCGTGTCCCAACCGTCGTAATCGACGGTGGCGACGCGGAGACCGGCGTCCATCTTCGCGATCTGCGCGAGGTTTCGCAGGCTTTCGCCGAGGTTGCCGGTGTTGTCGTAGCTGATGCCTTTTTCGGGCGTGTAGTCCTGCACATTGCCATCGCCATCACGCGGGAGCTTGCTTTGCAGCGCCGTGATGGTGTCGAGCGTGAGCTTGCCGGTGCGGTGGATGCTTTCGCGGCCTTCGTAGAGGCGTTTGAGCAGCGCGACCTGCTTCTCATGGCCGTAGGTGAAGTTTCGCGCCTCATTCATCGACACGGCGACTTTGGAATGCAGGAGCGAGTCCGGCAATTCACCGCCGACAGCCACCGCAGGCAGCAAACCGCGCGGCGAGAGGGCCTCGATGGTGCGCGTGAGCCAGCCGCTGGCGACGCCGATGTCTTTTTGATCGGCCACGCCGCGCTCCATCATGTCCTGCGCCTCGAAATGGCTGCGCGAGCCGTTTTGCAGGCCGCAGGCATGGACCATGGCGAGATGGCCGCTGTCGTAGAGTTCCTTCAATGGCGCGGCTTCTTTGTGCAGGCGCATGTCGATGCCGTTGTAGCCGTTTTTGAGGGCGAGACCTTCAAACTTGCCCGCATCGGTGACGCGCAGCGACTCAGGACGTGCGGCGATGTAGTCCTTGTCATTCGCAGGACCGAGGAGGTTCAGGCCATCGCAACCGCCGCGGAGGAATAGCACGACGAGGAGGTGGTCGCGGCTCTGCGCGGCATCCGCAGCGTAAGTGAGGCTGGTGATGCGGCTCGTGGCGAGGGAAGCGAGCGCGGTGGAGAGGAAGCGGCGGCGGCGCATGGGATTTATGATTTACGATTGATGACTTATGATTTGGAGATCGCCGTCAGCGCAGTTGTGGAGTGCTTTTTCGACAAGAGAATGGGGGCGGAAGAATGACGGGTTTTGGATTCTCTCGTCCCCATTCTTCTGTCGATGATCCGGGTGCTCATGAGAGAGTGAGATGTTGGCTGAATTAGCGGAGTTGACACTCCGGCGTGGCGGCGATGAGGGCGGTGAATTCGCCAAGGTGTTCGGCGAGGTCGGATTCGTCGAGGGTGATCTCGGCGTCGGGCTCATGGTGAGCGGGTTTGCCGTCGTCTTCGTATTCGCGGAACCATTGGATGAGCTCTTCGCGGGTGTGGGACTCCAGGAGGCCGGGCGCGAGGCGGTCAAGCCAGTGCTCGGCAACTTCCTGCCAGGTCTTTTTATCCGGCGGCGTGCTGCGAAGCAGATTCATGCGCACGACGTCGCCATCGAAGCCGCCGGTGGCGAGATCGCGGGCGAGCTGCCAGCGCTTGAGCAGGCTGTTCGGGCTTTGCCAGTAATCAGCGGTGTCGGGATGGCCGGTGGGCGCGCTCCATTGAAAGAGGCGCTGGCCGCATTCGCCGAGGCGCCAGACGAGATCGCCATCGGGCCGCACATCGGCACCCGTGGCGCGGATGAAGCCGCAGAGGTGTTCGAGCGGGCGCTTGGTCTTCTGCCCAAAGCCGCCCTGCATCTCCGGTGAGAGCAAAATCTCGCGCATGACGCGCGCGATTTGATCGGGGGACTTCGCGTGTTCGCTCCACACCTTGGCGACGCGTTTGACGAGGTCTTCATTCGGCTCATCAGCGATGAAGCGACGGCAGAGTTTGCGGCTCACGTAGATGGCGGTGCCGGGATGGAAGGCTGCGAGATCGAGCACGGCCATGCCATCGGCGAGCGGCGGTTGATTGGCCTCGAGTTCGACGCCGAGCACGCGCTTCTGATACGGATCATGCCAGGGCGCGTGGTAGTGAAAGCCGCCGGTCTCGGGGAAGCGCTGGTCGTCGTCATACTCGCCATCAGCGGCCGTCCAGCCGGTGAAGGCCCTCGCGGCCTCATACACATCCTGGTCAATGAAACCGGCTGCATTGCCTTCGAGAGCGCCGGGCACCTCGCGCCATTTTTTGTGCAGGTGATTCAAATAGTGCTCCGCGCCGAGCGTGTGCAGCTCGAAGAGCTCGCGTGCGTAGTTTTCGTTCGCGGGGCTGGCCTTGCTGCTGCGGTTGTTGAGGTAATAAAGCATCGGCAGGCCCTGCGCGACGGCTTGCAGCAGCTCACGGAAATTGCCGAGCGCGTGCCGCCGGATGACATCGCGATCATACGCGGGCCAGACGGCGCGGATGGTGTCATCGGCGTCGATGTTGACGTTGAAGTGATTGTGCCAGAAATCGACGAGCAGCTCCTTGACCTGCCATTTGGAATAGCAGGCGCGGATGAGCGTGGCGACCTCGACCTCGAAGGAGCAGCGCTCGACCTCCTGATACGGATAGTCGTCCTGGCGCTGGACGCGGAAAAGCTGCTCAAGCGGTTTGTCGAGCGCGGTGAGGCCGCGTTTCTCCTTCACCTTGAACTTCTGTTTTTCGGGCTTTTTGCCATCGGGAGCCTCAGCCTCCGCGGCCATCATGGCGGGCTTTTCGGCCTTCATCATCATCGCGGGAGCCATCATGCCCTCGTGCTCGTATTCGATTTCGAGCTTGTGGGAGGCGATGCGCTTCACCGCGTCGTCTTTCGCCGATGCATCTGGTTTGAGCTGCTCCTCGACCCACGCACTCCAGCCTATGTTTTCGACGCGGGCGATTTCTTCGGCGGTGGGACCAAAGGTGGCGCGGTTCAGCGCGATGTAGGCGGGTGATGGCTGCATATCAGGTCGATGACTTGTCACGGATGAGCGATCTCGACCCAGCGGGTCTTGACCGCCGTGCGGGTGGGGATTTCCCAGCTCTCCCGATGGTCGAGGAGTTTGGTTTGCTGCTGCTCGCCGGTGCTGTCGGTCCAGGCGAAGGTGACTTTCGAGGAGGTGCCGACGACGGGATAGAGCAGATGGCCTTCGGCGCGGAGGTAGCGCCTGCCACCGGTGTTGTGAAAGCGCACGCGGACGGTGCTGGCGGTGTTTTCAGGTGTGTCGAGCGCGGCGCTCCACATGGACTGTGACCAGAAGTCCTTCGGCTCGGCTCCGCGACGATGAATGCGGCCGTCTATGAGCAGCGGGGACCATTTTTGGCCGCCATCGAGCGAGTAGTCGATGTGGTACGAGATGTCCGGGCTGGGTGGATTGCTGGAGGCGACCTGCGCGGCAACGTGGATGGCGTGGATGCTTTCACCACGCGGTGTTTTGAATTCGAGCGTGACCTTGGGCGAATCAAACGCGCCGTCGATGATGCGCGGGGCGGCTTGCTGCTTGTTCGGGCCGTAGCTGACGATGCCGCGGCCGCTGGCCTCATGCACGATGAGCGCGCCGTTGTCTTTGAGACTTGGGAAGGTGGCGGGATTGGCCTGGCAGACGGTGGTGAGCGTGATGGCGGCTTTTTGGAGGTCGTCGGCGGAGGCGTGGAGGCGCAGGTGATACTGACGGTGGCCTTTGACGTGATCGGTGAGGTCCATGCCGTTTTTGAAGGTGCCCGCCTCATGCCACGACGTGCCGCCATCGGTGGAGATGGAGACGGCGCAAGAGGCGCTGCCGCGCAAAACGAGGCCGTTTTTGCCACCGGGCTTGTAGATGCCCCACTCGCTGTCATCCGGCGGTGTGGCGCCGATGATGTAGGGCGTGAAGAACTCGAGCGTGACGTGTTTTTCATCGCTGCTGACCACGCCTTCGACGAAATCGGGCTGCCAGTGATACACGGCGTTGCCGTAGCGAGCCTGGCCCTCGATGTGCGGTGTGCCGTTTTGCGAGCCGTGCATCTTTCCGGGCTGATTCACCCAGGTGCGGGAGCGCTCGGGGCCGGGGATGCCCTTGGTCATGGGATTGCGGCCCCAGAAGACGAAGGTCTTGCCATCCTCGAGTCCGGGCTCGAACCAGCGGCGGAGGCTTTCACCTTTGCGAAGCTGCACGATGGGCGGAGGCCCTGCGTAACCGGCGCGATACTCCGCGCTGTTGAAGGCGGCGTAGGAGGCGCCGTCGTCCTTGTGCAAGCCGCAGATGAGCCAGCCTTTTTGGCGCTCAGGATGGTAATCGCGTCGTGCGAAGCGCTCATGGTGCTGCGCGATGGTGCTCAGCTCGAGCAGCGAGGTGCCCATGGCATCAAAGATGACGGTGGAGAGATCGTGATCGAGCATGGCCCAGCGGCCGTCGCCATACGCGTCGCCCTTGAGATAGACCTCGAAGCTGTTATGGCCGTGCGTGCCGGTGACACGGCTGCGACAGGGGCCGAGCTGCGCATCCAACTCAGCAGTCCATTGCGCATGCGTGGTGCCGCAGAGGCCGAAGCCATGTGCGAAGAGGCCGGTCCAATATTCTCGTGTGGTATGCTGCGAATCGTTGGCGAAGCCTTTGCCCCACAGGTTTTCCTTTCCCTCCTCGCCGTGGGCATAGTGGGTGTTGCGGAAAAACCACGCGGCGAGCGCCTTGTGATGATCGCTTTCTTTGTGCTCGCCCGCGGTCCTCACATACTGCGACCACTGCGTGGCCGCGAGGCGGTCAAAGGAGGACATCGCGAGCTCGCCCGGATACCACGGATGATCGGTGGCGAGCTGCGGATCACCGACTGCGGCGCGGAGTTGAACTTGGGCAAATAATGGAAGGATGAGAAGCAGTCTGCGGAGCATGGAGCGCGCTTTGAGTGTCGGTGGCTTCAAGGTCAGTGGGAGGCTGATTCGTGTGAGGCGGTTACCAGCCGCCATGAGCGGACGATCTCGCGGTACGCCGCGTCCATGGTGATTTTTCGCTCCTTGAGCTGGATGTAGAGCCGACGCGCCAGGTTCATCTCCACGTCATAATACCAAGGCTGCCCCTGGACGCCTTCAGTGTCGGTCAGCGCGAGATGATCGAGGGGCAGGGGTGACTCGTCTGATTCCTTCGCGGCGGCCAGGACGGAGACGAGGACCCAGGCCTGCCGGGCGTCGAGATCTTCAGCGTTCATCGACATCAGCAGGGGACGCTGGGCCATGATGATGAGCCCGGCTCGACCTGAAGCATCACGCACTGCATGCGGCCAGACACGAGTGCGCACCGTTTGAGCCTGATGCAAGAGGTGCTCCATCTGTTTGCCGGCGCTGCTGAGGCTGTGCCAGTCATGCCGGCTGAGGAGGGCGCCGTGCTGGCTCTCATGCTGAGGCTTGGAAGGGGGTTGCCGGGGCTTGTTCCCCAGCACATGCGCAGACGAGGCTGTGAGCAGCCACAGGGTGATGAAGGCAGGGGTTTTCATGACGGGTGTCATGCAGGTTCGCTGGTTCAGCCGCGGTGCGAGGCTTTCACGCCACGGACGGCGCCATTGAGCTGAAGTGACTTTCGAGCTCGGTTTTCGAGCGCTTTGAGCGCGGCGGTCTCGAGCTTTTTCAAGGCTTCATCAAAAGTGTGTCCGGCACCATGGGCCAGAACATCCGGTCCGGGCACGGCTAGCATGAGGGTGAGGTGATAAACGGGACTGTTGTTCGCTTGCTCCTCGACTCTCACGCTGGCTCGCGAGATGGGTTTGATGCCTTGCAGGGTTTCGAGTGTTTGGTGGATGCGCTGTTCTTTGGCGGCGGTGGGTTCGCAGCCGAACCAGTCGAGACGGATGATCATGGGTGTTAGGGAGGCTTGTGGCGGGAGATCGGCAGGGGCGGACAACGTCCTCCTCCCCTGGGTCATTCCGGCTGGGTTTTGGCGTGCAGGTGGTGACGCCGAATCCCGCCGTGACCGAAAAGTCGGGGTCAGGAGTTCCTGGGGTACTCGTGCCAGGTGCTGTAGCAGGGCATCGGCTGGCCTTGCATGGAGGTGATGGGGAATCCTGAGCATGAACTCAGGAGGAGGCTGGCGGCGAAGGCCAGAATGAGCATGGGTGTCTTCATGGGTTTGGGTGCTGGTGGAAACTTTGATCGCGTCACTGGGTGGTTCAGAGGCGTTTCGAGCCGCCTGGATCTCTCGTTCAGCCTCGAGCCAAAATTCCGCAGTGCGTCCATCCGGCCTGCCTGCTGACAGCCAGAGCTGGTAGGCCCGGTCGCGGATGGCCTGGTCTATCAAGTCTGGCTCATCTGCGCGGCTTTCTGCCGACCGACTGCGGTCCTTCTCCCCTGGGTCGGGGATTTCACCGTCAATTTCGTGTCGTAAGGAGCTGAGCCGCTGCTCGACGAAATCACGCAGGGACTCCCAGCACGACGGTGAATCCAGGCTGAAATCGCGGACCAACGGCACCCTCCAGGCGGAGGCAAGCCTGTGGGCGAAATCCTCCTTGGCCACCGACCCTTGCTGATGGCGGATGATGAGTGGCTTCCGACAATGCGGTGCCTGGTAGGTCCTCTCCATCCAGGTGCAAACGCTCTCAGGCAGGCTGTTTTCGGAGGAGCTGCACACCATCAGGATCGTGGCATCGTTTCCGTGATGCCCGGCCATGGCCCGCACGTCCAGGCGCTCCAGGTGATGAAAGCTCCAACGCTTCATGCAAAGGTTGGCGACCTCACGAAACATGGTTTCCACAACCCTCAAGATCGTGCCTGCCTGCTCGGCGGCGGCGTCGTCTTCATGGATGGCCACGACTCTCAAGGTGGGGAGCTTTGTGCAGGGGGTGGCGGACGCACTCATGTGTCCATGATGCGCCCGGTCTCGTCATCCACCAATGAGCAGCCCTGACCAGGTCATCTCAGCAAATCGCTGAGGGCGGCTCATCCCTGCTCCGCCGTCCAACGCGTGGCGTGGTGGATGAGCTCGGTGGCGTTGCGCAGGCCGAGCTTTTGGCGGATGTGCATGCGGTGGGTGTCCACGGTCTTGATGCTGAGATGAAGGGTGCGGGCGATCTCATGCGGCTCCTTGCCCTGGCCGAGCAGGCGATACACCTCAAACTCTCGATCAGTGAGCGTGCTGACAGAGGTGGCGGGGCCGCCCTGGCCGCCGGACATGGCATCCAGAATCTGTGAGGAAATTCGCTCGCTCACGGAGATGCCGCCGGAAAGCACCCTGCGGATGGCCTGGACGATCTTTTCCGGCCCCTCCTGCTTCATGATGTAACCACGACCGCCAGCGCGGATGACACGCTCGGCAAACAGCGTTTCATCGTGCATGGAAATGATGAGGACGGGCGTTTGTGGAGCGAGGACCCGGATGTCCTTCAGCAATTCAAGGCCGCTTTTACCCGGCAGGCTCATGTCGAGCAGGACGACGTCGGGCTTCAGTTTTTCGAGGGCCTGCATGGCCTGCGCGGCATCATGCGCCTCTCCGCAGACCGTGAGTTCCGCCTCCAGGTTCACAAGGCCGGTCAAACCGGCGCGGAAGATCGGGTGATCATCGATGATGAGGACGCGCCTTCTGGCGGGCGTCTCGTTTTGCGGCTTTTTCCTCGGCATGGCGGGTTGTGGGTTGAAAGTGGCAGGTGACGATGACGCCCTTGCTGCGGCCGTTGCGCACGGTGAACGTGCCGCCAGCCATCTCGGCACGGTAGCGCATGATGCGCATGCCCATGCCCTCGCTCTGCAAGGGCCCGCGCAGGCCGCCGCCGTTGTCGGTGATGGTTAGGCCGGCGCGAGTGAGGTGGATGCGCACCTTTTTGGCCGCGCCGTGCCTCACGGCATTGCTCACGGCCTCCTGCGCGATGCGGTAGAGGTGTGTGCTGACGGCCTCGTCCTCGAAGGGCGGCGACCCCTCGCATTCAAAGAGGCACTTCACGCCAAACAGCTCGCCGGACCGTGCGGCGAGCGTCTCCAGCGCCTTCGCAAGGCCGCCCTGCTCCGGCGCCACAGGATGCAGACCGCGGGCGAGGCTGCGCGTGTGGGCGAGCGCCTTTTGCAGCAGGCCGCCGATCTTTTTCGCCTCGGCATGGCGCGGAGATTTCTCGGACTCCAGCGAGCGCTGAAGCACGTCCGCCATCATCCACGCGCCCGCGAGCTGCTGGCCGAGATCGTCGTGCAAATCCTGGCCGATGCGGCGCTGCTCGCGCTCGCTGATGTTGAGCAGTTCCTCCTCCAGCCGCAGCCGCGCGGCGATCTGCTCAGTGAGCGCGGCGGTGCGCTCCTGCACGCGCTGCTCCAGCTCCGCGTTCAGCCGCCGGATGGTGCGCTCGGTCTCCTTGCGCTCCGTGATGTCCGTGATGTCGATGATGATCATCGTCCCTTCGGGAGTCTCCACCTGGCTGAGGCTGATCTCCATCGGGAACTCGCCGCCGTCTTTTCGCAGCCCAGCCAGCTCCATGCCACGAAATCGCTCAGAGCGCGCCGGGTTTGCCAGAAAGTCCTTCCGCAGCCCGCCAAAGCGGCGACGTTCGCGCAGGGCGAGCAATCTCTCGAATCCCGTGCCGATCATTCTCCTGCGAGGGATGCCGAAAAGGGTTTCCGCACGGGCATTTGCCAGCCAGACCCTGCCTTGCCCGTCAAGGATGACGAAGCCGTCCGGCGCTGCCTCAAGCAGACGGTCAAACATGCGGCGGCCGACGTTTTGGTGCGTGATGTCGCGGGAGATCTTGGAGAAGCCGGTCAGACGGCCCGCCGCATCCATCAGCGGGGAGATGGAGAGCGAGATTTCGATGCTGCGGCCATCTTTGCGAACGCGCCTTGTTTCGTAGTGGTCTATGCGCCGCCCCAGGCGAATCTTGCGGCGGAAGACGGCCTCGTCATCAGCCGCCTCCGGCGGGCGCAGCATCGACACCGGCCTGCCAACGGCTTCCGCGGCCGAGTATTGGAAAATCCGCTCCGCCCCGGCATTCCACGTCTGGATCACACCCTCAAGATCAAGGGTGATGATGGCGTCGTCGGAGGACTCGACGACCGCGGCAAGCCTTTTACGCGCAGCCTCCGCCGCCTCGCGTTCGGTGATGTCACGGGCGATGCCGCCGATCTGATACGGCCTGCCTTCCTTGCGCCCGAGAATGATGCCGCGATCCGCCAGCCAGCGCACCTGGCCGTCACGGCCGATGACGCGGTAGTGGGCCACATAGTCGGGCTTGCTGCCGTCAAACCACCGCCGCAGCGCCTCGTGCACGGCTTTGAGATCATCCGGATGAACGCACTCCTCCCAGAGTGCGGGGTTTCGATGCAGCTCATCCACTCCATGGCCCCAGATGCGCTCAAAGGCGGGGCTCACATAAGAAAAGCACGGTGGATCGAGCTCCTTGAACCACAGCACATCGCCGATGTTTTCGACGAGCAGTCGGAAGCGGGCCTCGTCGGGTCGTTTGCTCATTGTGAAATTGGCTTGGTCAGGCGTCGGCGCATCATCTTCTCCAGCTCAACGAGCGCGAAGGCGCTGGCGGCCACCGCCAGGATGCGCAGCCAGGCGGCGGCATCAACGGGAGAAGTGTGGAGGAGGCGGTTCATCAAGGGCGAGTACGTGAAGCCGATGTGCAAAAGCGCCGTGAAGCAGATGCCGAACCAAAGGAGTGGATTGGTGAACCAGCCGATGCTGAAGATGCTGCGGCGCAGGCTCCGGCAGTTGATGAGATAGGCGCTGGCGACGGCGACGACGCAGTTCACCACGGCGGTGCGTGCCTCCGCGATGCTCCGCACGCCGTCTTTTTCGATGATTGCGGAATCGTTGCCCAGCATGCCCGAATGCAGGCAATCCTGCAGCACGGGCCTGGCGGCGGGGTCGATCAGGTTGGGGTTTTTTTCAATGTCGTGGAACCTCCCCCGAGGCTCGTAGCCGGTGCCGCCTACCTCGAATGTTTCACCACCGGCAAAGACAAAGCGCAGGGTCATCTTGTTTTGCGTGAGCGTGCCCGTTTTGTCAGAACAAATGACAGTGGTGCAACCCAGCGTCTCCACGGCGGGCAGCTTGCGGATGATGGAGCGGCGCCTGGCCATGCGGTTCACGCCGATGGCGAGCACGATGGTGATGGCGGCGGGCAGCCCCTCCGGATTCACTCCCACGGCCAGGGCCACGCTGGTCATGAGCATCCCGGCCACGCTGCCGTCACGAAACAGCACCGCATAGGCGAACAAGGCGGCCGCGAGCGCGAGAATGACCCAAAGCAGGATGCCGTTGAAGCGGGCGATCCTCCGGGTGAGCTGCGTGGAGATGTCCGCCGCCTCGGCAATGAGAAACGCCACGCGCCCGGTCTCCGTGCGATTCCCCGTGGCCCAAACCACGCCCGTGCCGCTGCCTGCGGTGACGAGCGATCCTGCGTAGGCCATGTTGGCCCGATCCCCGAGCACAGTGTCCGCCTGCAAGGGATCCGGCCGCTTGTTTGCGGACACCGATTCGCCGGTGAGTGATGATTCGTCGATCCGCAGGTTTTTCGTCTCGAGCAAACGAATGTTCGCCGGCACACGATCGCCGCCGGCGAGCATCACGATGTCGCCCGGCACGAGCTCGGTGCTGTTCACGCGGATTTTCCTGCCATCACGTTTCACCACCGCCTCCGACACGACCCTTTTCATGAGAGCTTCGAGCGCATCTGCCGCCTTCGATTCCTGAAGAAAGCCGACGATGGCGTTCACGATGACCACGATGAGAATGACCGAAGCATCCACCCATTCACCAAGAAGGCCCGTGACCGCCGACGCGGCGATCAGCACCAGCACCAGGGGAGCCGTGAACTGCCGCATCAAGCGCAGCCACCCGGGCATGCCACCACGCACCTTCACGAGGTTTTCACCATGCCTGAGAAGCCTCTCCGCCACCTTGTCATGGGTGAGTCCGTTTGCAAGGGAGACTCCCGTGAGGCGCAGAGCATCACAGGAGGAAAGATCGTCGGCGGTGGTCGCTGTCAATGAGAGGAAAGAGCTCAGGAAACGAGCGGCAGGCAATCAGCAAAAGGATGAGGAGCCCGGGGCGCTCCCAACTCAGCCCCATCGTTCCATGCCGTGGTGTTTTGCAGATGCTGGCATGCCCGCGCCTTGCGCGGCCGTCTGCTGTCGGGCCGGCGCAGACCCTCGGAGCGCGTGCCCAGCTGGCTGAAGCGCCGCATCATCAACGCCACGCGCGAGGCTTTCAACATCCGCATCCAGAGCCCGCAGGCTGCCGCCAGGGTTTTTCACCCCTTCTTCCGCCCCCGCACTCGCATGATCCTCCTGCTTGATCGCCAACCATGCGGATGAATTGCCCAAGACCCCTGTTTTCACGGCCCGAGTGGCGTCCGGCGACCGCTGATTGTTGATCAAAGTGGATGTTTTGCGCTCTCACGGGTGCAGGCCGGTTGAATTTCCTTGGAGAATTCAACAGGCTGATGGTGCATTTGCTGCATGACAAACCAAGGTCAGAAGCTTGCGAAAGGCTTTGCGGGCCACCGCGATTGCGCTTGAAGGAAAACCGGCAAAAACGGAGTTTCATACATGGACGAAACACCCGCACAATCCTCCGGGATGAGCGGTTGTGGCGCATCGCATACCGTGGTGTCGATTCGCTCAGGCCCCGGCCAAGGTTCTTGAACCCTCCGAGTTGGTGATTTTAGCCTACGCTTCTGCATGACCTTTCCCCACATCTCGAAAGCCTTTCCTCGACGCCAGTTTCTGCGTGGAGCTGGCGTTTTGCTTGGCGTGCCGTTCCTGGAGCAATCTCTTGCTCGTGGATCGTCTCCGAAAGCCCCGCGCCGGATGCTCATCATCCCGAACAACCTCGATTTCCTGCCGAAGCCGTTTTTTCCGACGATCGCCGGGCGTGATTATGAACTGACGCAGACGCTCGCTCCGCTGGCGGACGTGCGTGGCGAGTTCAGCATCTTCAGCGGCTTGTCGCATCCTGATGTGAATGGAGGACGCAGCGCGGAGAACTGTCGTTGTTTAACCTGAACTGAACATGCGCACTCCTGTTTTCACCCTGGCGCTTCTCGCCGGTTTTTCCCCTATCCACGCCCAGGCTCCCTCCGCCGCAGAAAGTGTCCCGCAGTCGGTCGCGGAGCTGTGGGCGGATTTTGATCCTCGGCGTGACCCCATCGAGACGGAGGTCATTCGCGAGTGGAAGGAGGATGGAGCGGTTTTGCGGCATGTGCGCTACTTCATCGGGAGCTTCAAAGGCAGGCCGGCACGCATGGCGGCGGTGTATGGGTTTCCCGAAGGCACGAAGGAGAAAATTCCGGCCGTGATGCACATCCATGGCGGAGGCCAGCGGGGTTCGGTGAGCGAGGTGAAGCTGCTTGTCGCGCGAGGTTATGCGGCGCTCTCGGTCAACTGGGGCGGCAGTGGCACGGGAAAAGCTCCGTTCAACACCTGCGAGAAGGCTGAGGCCGGCGATCCAAACACTGATTGGGGGGCGGTCGATCCCACGCAGCTTAATGCAGGGCGCTACAGCTCGATTTTGCCCGGCCCGATGCAGCTCTTTGAAGACCGCGAGCACCCGAAGAACAACAACTGGTATCTCCTCACGCTCGGCTGCCGTCGCGGCCTCACCTTTCTCGAGCAACAGCCCGAGGTGGATGGAAAACGCCTCGGCGTGCATGGCTACTCGATGGGTGGAAACCTCACCATGTATGTCGCGGGCAGCGATGATCGCGTGAAGGCCGCCGTGCCTGCGGTGGGAGGTGCAGGCTGGCGCTGGCAGCCGCATTCCTTCATCGGCGGCAGCGCCGTGGAGGATCATGTGCAGGGCGATGTGGAGTTGTTCCGCCGCACGCTCAGCTTCGAGAGCTACTCGCCACGCATTCAGTGCCCGGTGCTGCATCGCAGCTCCACGAACGACTTCCACGGCTGGATGGACGACGTTTATCGAACGAACGCGCTCATCGAAAAGCAGTCCGTCCGATACAGCTGGACGCCGCACATGAACCACCGGCTCATGCCGGAGGTCGCCATCACCATGCCTCTGTGGTTTGATCATCATCTCCAAGGTGGTCCGGCCTTGCCGGAAACATGTCTGAGCGAGCTCACGCTGACGCCAGAGCCCGCTTTGCGAGTCACAACCGATGGCAAAACCCTTCCCGTCGCCCGCGTCGAGATCTATTACAGCGTGGATCCTGACCCACGCGCGCGCTTCTGGCGCAGCGCCGAAGTGACCCGTGATGCCGACGGCCACATCGCCCGTCTGCCGATCCACGCGCACGACCTGCCTCTCTTCGCCTTCGCGAATGTTTATCACACGCTGCCGAAGCCTGAGTCTCTCGCCCAGGTGCCCGGATATGCCAGACCGGTCACCGAGGTCTGTCTGAGCAGCCTCTTCCACACGCGCAGCGCCGCCGAGGTCCGGCAGGCGAGCCCGGCACTCAAGGCAAAACCCTCCAAGCTCATCGACGACTTCAGCCACGGCATTCGCGACTGGTATGTGCTGAACGCCGGAAACGCCGCCCATCAGCAGCTCTGGACCCGCAAGGTCACCGATCCTCTCTGGCGCGGCCCCGAAGGAGCCAGGCTGCGGATCACGCTCAAGCTTCAGCAGGCCAACCGCCTCCACATCGTCCTTCTGCAAAACGAATGGCGAAGCCATCGCGGTCCGCGGCGCACCTTCGTCTGCCAGCGTGAAATCCCCGGCTCCAACGCACCGCAGACGATTTCTCTCAGCCTCAGCGACTTCAACTCCGCCGAAGGCGCGCCCACCACATGGTCTGAAATCGACCAGCTCGGCCTCTGTGCCCAGGACGTCACCCGAGGCGCCGCCGCCAGTGAAGCCCCGCCCTGGGGCGGGCCGCCGCCGGAATTTCTGCGAGTGGCGTGGGAGTAGTCCTTGTTTCACCATGTCCGGAAACTTTATGCGCCTTATCTTCATCCTCATTGCTCTTTGTCCTCTGCTCTCAGCTTTCTCGGCGGAGCCGCGCCTCCTCGTTCACTACATGCCCTGGTTTGCCACGAAGGACGTGGATGGCGCCTGGGGCTGGCATTGGACGATGAATCATTTCGACCCGGAGCAGAAGAAGTGGGACGATCAGCGGGAGATCGCCTCCCATGACTACCCTCTCATCGGGCCGTATGACTCAGGGGACGACCATGTGCTGGAATGCCAGGTGCTGCTGATGAAGATCGCCGGCCTCGATGGCGTGGTGATCGACTGGTATGGCACGAGCGAGCTCAACGATCACGCGATGAACCATCGCAACACGCTCAAGATCATTCCATGGCTCAAAAAGGCCGGTTTGAGCTTCGCGGTCTGTTACGAGGACCAGGCGGTGAAGTCGCTTCAAAATGGCGACGACGTCAAACAGGCTCAAAAAGACCTGGCATGGGCCGAGGAGCACTTTTTCGCGGATCCTGGCTACGAGCGGCAAAATGGCCGTCCGGTGCTTCTCGTCTTCGGACCGCAGCATTTGAAATGGAAGTTCGAATTGAGCTCCAGGCCGCTTGTGTTCGGCCTTTCACATCTGGTGAAGCAAGGCGGGCTCGACGGCGCCTTCGCCTGGCCGCCGGTCACGGGTGGCAAATCGCTTTCGCCGGAGCAGTGGAAGAAGGAACTCGGCCTGATTTATGGGCAAAGAACTCCCTTCATCGCCACCGCGTTCCCCGGTTTCAAGGACATCTACCAGCAGGCTGGCGTTCATGACAGCTACGGCGCAATCGCCTCGCGAAACGGCCTGACCATGGCCGAATCGCTCACCCATGCGCTCGAAAGCAAGGCGCCGCTCATCCAGATCGCCACCTGGAATGATTATGGCGAGGGCACGATGATCGAGCCGACGCGCAACAACGGATTCCGTCCTCTCGAAAAGCTCCCGCGCTGCGGCAGCCCGGCCGATCTGCGTCTGCCGGTCATGCTTTACCAGCTCCGCAAACGCGGCGGCGATGCCGCGAAGCTTGATGAAGCCGCCACGCTGATGTTTGCGTCGAAGTTCACCGAGGCCGAGAGCATCCTCGCGAGCGTGAGCCGCGAACTCGGCAAGCAGGTCATCGACGGCGGCTACCACCTCACCACCGACCTCCTCTACCGGGATGAGAAAGGCATCAGCGCCGGGCAAAACCAGCGTTGCAGGCTCGATGTGTATGCGCCGGACGCGAAGAAGCCTTTTTCCACCGTCATCTGGTTTCACGGAGGCGGTTTGACACAGGGTGAACGCTCCATCCCGCTGCCGCTGCGCAATCAAGGCATCGCCGTCGTCACCGCGAACTATCGACTCAGCCCCGGCGTGAAGTCGCCCGTCTTCATCGAAGATGCCGCCGCCGCCATCGCGTGGACTTTCAAACACATCGCGGACTTCGGCGGTGATCCGCAGCGCATCTTTGTCAGCGGCCACAGTGCTGGAGCCTATCTCTCACTCATGTGTGGCCTGGATAAGAAGTGGCTCGCGAAGCACGGCGTGAATGCTGACGACCTCGCCGGGCTGATCCCGCTTAGTCCGCAGGTCATCACGCACTTCACCATCCGCGACGAGCGCGGCATTGAGGAGACGCAGCCGATCATCGACGACCTCGCGCCGCTGTTTCACGTCCGCAAAAACGCCCCGCCCATCCTCCTCGTCACCGGCGACCGTGAAAAAGAGCTCATGGGCCGCCACGAAGAGTGCGCCTACTTCTGGCGCATGATGAAACTCACCGGCCATAAAGACATCACCTTCCACGAACTCGACGGCTTCGACCATGGCAGGATGCCCGAGCCTGCTTTTGCCCTGCTGGTGAAGTTTGTGGAGACAATCGAGGCCGCTTCTGGCAAAAAATAAGCCATGATCATCCACGGAACCGCTCTCCTCGCCGTGTGCCACCTGCTGGGCATCATCATTGGCGACCTCATCGGCCGGGCGCTCGGCATGACGACGAATGTCGGCGGCGTGGGCATCGCGATGCTGCTGCTGATCGCCTCGCGCATCTATTTGCATAAGGGCGGCCGGCTCTGCGCCACCTCGGAGAGCGGTGTGCATTACTGGGGCGCGATCTACATCCCGGTCGTGGTGGCGATGGCGATGCAGCAGAATGTGGTGGCGGCCTTGAAGGGCGGCCCGGTGGCGCTCATTGCGGCGGTGGGCAGCGTGGTTCTGTGCGGGCTGTTTGTGTCGTTCATCAATCGCATGGAGCCGGAAACGAAGGCTGAGGAGGACGGCAAATGATGTGGGAGATTCTTGAAAAGGCCGCCAAGGAGAACGGACTCGTCACCGCATTCGCCGTGGTGGGTTTGGTGATGCTCGTGTCGGGCGTGATCTCGCGGAAGCTGACCTTTGGCCGCGTGCAGGGATCGGCGATTGCCATCCTGATCGGCCTGGCGCTGGCGTATGTCGGCGGGAAGATGTCGGGCGGCTCGAAGGGGCTGGCTGATCTCGCCTTGTTCAGCGGTGTCGGTTTGATGGGCGGGAACATGCTGCGTGACTTCGCCATCGTGGCGACGGCGTTTGAAGTTCATGCCGAGGAGGCGAAGAAAGCGGGCTGGATCGGTGCCATCGCGCTGCTGCTGGGCACGGTGCTGCCGTTCATCGTCGGCGTGGCGGTGGCCTGGGCTTTTGGCTATCGCGATGCGGTGAGCATGACCACCATCGGTGCGGGAGCGATCACCTACATCGTCGGCCCCGTGACAGGTGGAGCGATTGGCGCGACCTCTGATGTGATGGCGCTGAGCATTGCCACCGGTGTGATCAAAGCCATTCTCGTGATGATCTCCACGCCCGTCGCCGCGAAGTTCCTCCGCCTCAAGACGCCACGGTCCGCGATGGTTTTCGGCGGCCTCGCCGGCACCGTCAGCGGCGTGAGCGCCGGTCTTGCGGCCACGGATCGCAAGCTGGTGCCCTATGGTGCGCTGGTGGCGACGTTTCACACCGGACTCGGTTGCCTGATGGGGCCGTCGGTGTTGTTTTTTATCGTCCGTGCCTTGGTTTGAATCTTATGACTGAACTTCCCCTCATCGACCGCGCTCGCTCCCGCAGCAGTCGCACAGCTTTTCGCTCGGCCACGAGCACGCAGACTTACCAACAACTTCTCGATGGCTCTGCCGCCATCGCATCCGTCTTGCTCGGGGATGCGGAAGACCTCAAGGAAGCCCGTGTCGCTTTGCTCGTGACGCCCGGTGCGGAGTATGTGGCGGCGCAGTGGGGCATCTGGCGGGCAGGTGGGATCAAGGTGCCGATCTGCCTCTCCGCCACGGAGCCGGAGTGGGAGTATGCGCTGACGGATTCGCAGGCGAGCGTCGTCTTGGCCGATGCAGCGAACGCGGCCAAGATCGCCCCGCTTTGCGAGCGGTTGGGCGTGAAGCTCATGAACACGAGCACCATCAGCGCGTCCTCAAAGTCGCTGCCCGACATCGACGTGAACCGCCGGGCGATGATCCTCTACACCAGCGGCACGACGAGCAAGCCGAAGGGCGTGGTGACGACGCATGCGAACATCCAGGCGCAGATCGAGAGCCTCGTGAAGGCCTGGGAATGGAGCGCGGAGGACCGCATCCCTATGTTTCTGCCACTGCATCACATCCACGGCATCATCAACATCATCGGCTGCGCCTTGTGGAGCGGCGCATGCGTGGAGGCCTTCCCGCGCTTTGATTTGGCCGCCATCCTCGACCGCGTGCGTGGCGACGCCTACACGCTCTTCATGGCCGTGCCGACGATCTATGTGAAACTCATCCAGGCACTTGAAGCCGCAAGCGAGGCGGATCGTGAGGCCATTGTGGCTGGTTTCAAGCGCCTGCGCCTCATGGTCTCCGGCAGCGCCGCACTGCCTGCGAGTGTGCACGAGCAGTGGACCGCCCTCACCGGCCAAAAATTGCTCGAACGCTACGGCATGACCGAGATCGGCATGGCGATCTCCAATTTGTATCATGGCGAACGCCGTCCCGGAGCCGTCGGTGCGCCGTTGCCCGGTGTGGAAGTGCGTTTGAAGGCCGAAAACGGTCCCATCATCACCGCCGAGGATGAGCCGGGGGAGATCCAGGTGCGCGGCCCAGGCGTGTTTCAAGCCTACTGGAACCGCGAACAGGCCACGGCGGAGACATTTGAAGACGGCTGGTTTCGCACGGGCGACATGGCCGTGCTGGAGCGCGGCTACTACCGCATCATGGGCCGCCTCAGCGTGGACATCATCAAGAGCGGCGGCTACAAACTCAGCGCCCTCGAAATCGAGGCCGCGCTGCTCGAACATCCGCTCATCGCCGAGTGCGCCGTGATTGGATTGCCCGATGACACCTGGGGCGAGGCCGTCACGGCGGCCATCGTTTTGAAAAATGGCACGCTTGAACTCGCCGCGCTGCGTGACTGGTGCAAAGGCCGCCTCTCCGTCTATAAAATCCCGCAGCGGCTCAAAGTCGTGGGCGAACTGCCACGCAATGCGATGGGAAAGGTCACGAAGCCGGCGGTGAAAGCGCTGTTTTCATGAAGCGAGTGTTCATCATCCTCATCTGCCTGTTCATCTCGTGTGTCATTCTGGCGGATGAAGCAGAGAAAGCGGCTTTCAACACCATTCTCGGCACCCAGGCCATCGGCGGGCGGTATCAGTTCACGCAGGACGAGCCGTTGCTGGAGAGTGCGAAGCTGATCGCGGAGCTGGGGTCGGGCATCATGAAGTTCTCGATCTCGAAACAGGCCTCGTTCGGCAAAACGAAGGCGAATGTGCGTGAGAGCAATCCCGGACTAAAAACGCTCGCCGAGATCGCGGAGAAGGAGCCGACGCATCGCGCGGTGCTCGACATGCCGTTCACGCATGTTTTCATCTGGGCCTATCCCTTCACCACGCATGGCAGCGCAGGCACCTTCAAGCCTGCGGAGCGGGATCTGGAGTATCGCGAGATGGCGGACCTCACCGCCCATCTGCTGCGCACTTACAGCGGCAGCGGCAAAAAATTCTACCTCGGCCACTGGGAGGGTGACTGGCATCTGCGGCCGCACTTTGACCCGAAACAACCCTTCCCGGAGCACTTCGGCGACAACTTCATCGCCTGGCTCAAGGTCCGCCAGCAGGCCATCGACGACGCGAAGCGCGACACGCCGCATCAAAACGTCGAAGTCTGGCACTACACCGAGGCGAACCTCGTCGAGCCATACCTCAAAGGCGGCCAATGCCTTGCCAACGACATTCTCCCGCAGGTCGAGGTCGATTTCGTCAGCTACTCGTGCTACGACAGCCTCCAGCGCGGCATCCGCGACGATCTCCACGCCACGCTCAGCCACCTTGAATCCAAGCTGAAGCCCAAGCCCGGCATTTCCGGCAAACGCGTCTTCATCGGCGAATACGGCTTCCCCGCGCGTCGCTACCCGCCCGAGGTGCAAAACAAGAAGAGCATCGAGACCATGATCGCCGCCCTCGAATGGGGCTGTCCGTTTGTGCTCTACTGGGAGCTCTACGACAATGAGGGCACTCCTGAAAAGCCCGGCGGATTCTGGCTCATCGACGAACGGAACCAGAAGCAGCCGATCTGGCACACCCACAGTCGCTACTTTGAATGGGCGCGGCGGCATGTGCGTGAGGTCATCACGAGGAGAGGGACGCCACCGGCTGAGGCGGCTTTTCGCAAGGCAGCGGCGGCCTATCTTCGGCAGGAGCTTGAAAAACTGCGGCCCTGATGGTCCGCCTTCGGATCAGGACGAAGTCTTTCACTCCCGATCTCATGATCCCGGGAAAGCGTGAGGTGGCCGAACAAGCCCCTCCTTGAAGCACGTTTAGGCCACATGAGCGCGCGAATTCTTCTCCTGGCCTTTCTGGGAACGGGCTGCCTGCGTCCTGCGGGAGCCGCGGAAGTGGAGCCCCAGCCCTTCCTCGCCGCCGCCCGGCGGCTGATCGAGGCGACGAACTTCCTGGGCACACCCTTCAAGGCGGCGGAGATCGCCACCCTCCAGGCGGCGGTTGCCCGCAACGATGCCGAGGGGGTCGCCAAGGCCAGCGCCGTGCTGGATGATCATGCCCTTTTTCACGTCACCATCACGCCGGAGCAGCGGGTGAAGGTGGAGCGCGGGGCGGCCCCGGCGGTGCTGGATGAGGCGGGCTGGCGGCAGTTTCTGGTGCGGGTGGAAAACGAGGCCGGTGTCACTGCGCGCCTGGCGGTGGCCAGTCCGCAGTCGAAGGAGGCTTACGTGAAGGGTTCGCCGCCCGTGGCGCCGCATGCCAGGCCGAAGGATCCGGGCGAGCCGGCGCTCTCGTCGCGCTGGCTGGACCTGCAGATGTTTGATGCACCGCCGATGCCTGCGACGCTGACCGGCCTTGGCCTCGAATACCGCGTGGTGCAGCTTTACAGCCGGGATGCAGGCAAACGCGACGCCACCTTCGGCTTCGACACCGGCCAGGGCACCCAGGACCTCGGCTTCCGCAACGAGGCCAGCGTGTTGTTTGACTGCCGGCCCGCAAGGCAGGTGCGGCTCGCCATCACCGATGAAGCCGGAAAACCCTGCATCGCCGAGCTGCTCATCAAGGACCTGGCCGGGCGCGTTTATCCCTCGCAGATCAAGCGCCAGGCACCGGACTTCTTCTTCCATCCGCAGATCTACCGCGGTGATGGTGAAACCCTGAAGCTGCCCGACGGCACCTACGACGTCGTGTTTCGTCGCGGGCCGGAGTCGCTGCCTGAAACGCGCCGGATCAAGGTTTCCGGTGAGGACAAGGACCGCACATGGAGCTTCCAGGTGAGGCGCTGGATTGATCCGTCCAGGCTCGGCTGGTGGAGCGGCGACCATCACATTCACGCCGCCGGCTGCGCGCATTACTCCGTTCCGTCGCAGGGCGTGCATGCGCCGGACATGGCGCGGCATTGCCAGGGCGAGGACCTCAAGATCGGCGCGAACCTGACCTGGGGACCGTGCTTCGATTACCAGAAGAAGTTCTTCACCGGCACCGAGGACAAGGAGTCGCGTTTCCCCTTCCTGCTGCGCTACGACGTCGAGGTGAGCGGCTTCGGCTCGCACAGGAGCGGGCACCTCTGCCTGCTGAAGCTGAAGGAGCAGATGTATCCCGGCGGCGACAGCACCGCGCACTGGCCGACGCTCTGCCTGAACACGCTGAAATGGGCGAAGAAGCAGGGTGCGCTCTGCGGTCCCGCTCACAGCGGCTGGGGCCTGCAGCCCCTGGCGGAAAACGACCCGGCGAGAAATCAGCAATACAAGCTAGGCCTGCCCAGCGCCACGGACGAGCTGCCGAACCACATCGTGCCCCCGTTCAACGGCATCGGCGCCTGCGAGTACATCGTCGATGTCACGCACGAGGTCGACGGGCCGGACGGCAGGCCGGTGCCGGCGGTGGACTTCCTCAGCATGGTGGACACGCCGCACACCTGGGAGCTGAACATCTGGTATCACACCCTCAACGCCGGCTTCCGCACGCGCATCAGCGGCGAGACCGACTTCCCCTGCATCTATGGCGAACGTGTCGGCCTGGGCCGCGCTTATGTGAAGCTGGACGGCCGCCTGAGCTACGACGCCTGGTGCGAGGGCATCCGCGCCGGGCGGGCCTATGTCAGCGACGGCAAGAGCCATCTCATCGACTTCACGGCGGACGGCCTCGAGGTCGGCACCCGCGGCAGCGAGCTGAGGCTGGCGAAACCGTCCACGGTGAAGGTCACGGTCAGGGCCGCCGCCCTGCTCGACACGCAGCCGCATCCGGAGATTCAAAACGCGCCCGTGGGGCAGAAGCCGTTCTGGGATATCGAGCGCGCCCGCATCGGCGGCAGCCGCGAGGTGCCGGTCGAGCTCCTCATCAATGGTTATGCCGTGCAGAGGCGGAACCTGGCCGCCGACGGCACGCTTCACGACCTCAGCTTCGAGGCGCCTGTGGAGAAGAGCTGCTGGCTGTCCCTGCGCATCCGGGCCAGCTCTCACACGAATCCGATTTTTGTGCTGGTGAACGACAAGCCCGTCCGCGACAGGCGCAGTCTCGAGTGGTGCCTGCAGAGCGTCGATCAATGCTGGTCCCAGAAGCAGGCCCTCATTGATCCGAGGGAGCAGAAGGACGCCGTCGCCGCCTATGAACATGCCCGAAAGGTGTACCGTCAGCGTCTGGCGGAGTGAGGACCTGCCAGTCAACTGTCTGCGTCAAGGTCAAGGGTCACGGTCATCCGGCTGGCAGAAGCCGGGCGGCGGCCTGACGGGCGATGTTCAGGAGGCGTTCCTTTTCATCCGGGCTGAACTCGTAGGGGGTCATCTTGCCGATGCCGAGGGTGCCGCAGAGGCGGCTGCCGTCCATCATCGGCACGGCGAGGCTGCCCTGGACATTGGTCTGGCGGGCGCCGGGCTTGGCGACGCCGCTGGTGTCCGTCTGCAGGTTGCAAAGTTCGACAGGCTGCTGGCGCTCCGCAGCGGCTCCGGCGATGCCTTTGCCGACGGGGATGGACTGGATGATGGGCATGAGCTGGGGCGGGATGGACTGGGCGGCCACCAGCTTCAGGTGCCGGTCCGCCGGGTCCAGCCGGTGCAGCGTGCCGGTGGTGCAGCCAAATTCCTGGATGACCTGCTGGAGGAACTGGTTCCACTCAGCTTCGTCGCGGGCCGGGAGGGTCGGGGTGTTCATGGCGGAAAACGTGTTTGTCGGAAAAGGTCGGTGGCG
>Ga0315900_10003263_pt1 | contig 23882 bp, 23 predicted proteins | sample LakEriMetagenome_FD_203521 | JGI IMG/M metagenome (GOLD analysis project Ga0315900, IMG submission 203521) | Freshwater fungal communities from buoy surface, Lake Erie, Ohio, United States - Buoy 12 MA114 | ecosystem: Environmental > Aquatic > Freshwater > Lake > Lake biofilm | place: USA: Lake... | reverse complement strand
AATTCTACGTATGCTTCATCGAGTAAAAGACAAATACCAGTATCAAGGATCTTTTGAATTTCAGATTTTTCTATATATCGCCCAGTTGGATTTGATGGATTTGAAATATACAATATTTTTTTTCCGCTTAATGATTTAATCAAATCCGGAAGACGCAGCTGGAATGGATTTACAAGTCTAATCGGGTCCAGCTTTGCTGCAGCCATCTGAACGTATGTATTAATTTGGCTGTACTCGGGCTCAACGACTGAGATACAGTCGCCAGGATCCAGCAAACATTCAATACAATCTTTAAGTGCTGAATCAGATCCATTGAAAACTAGAATATTTTCAGCAGCAACACCTGTGAATTTTTCAAGTTCTTTTTGGACATCATCCAGGTCGCCATCTGGATAAGAGACGCCAAGTCCTCGCTCAATAGCTTCTTTTAGTTTTGCTTTAACGCTCAGCGGCAATTCATAGGTTGACTCGTTCCAGTCAAGAAATAACCAATCGCCATCATGTCGGCCTTCAAACCGCTTGCTAACTACATATGGTTTAAGGTCGATTGCTCGTTGATTGAATATGGCCATAGTTGTCACTCCAGAAATGGGGCTTCGTTGGGCACTACGCCAATGCTTCGAAGAAAGGTGCTATCAAAATAAGGATTACGCGCCGGGTGGCGGAATAATTTAAATACTTTACGTTCTGCTACTCGCAACCAATTAGGATGAGTAAAATAACTCAGCGTAGATTGGTGTATGAATTGACGGAGCTCCGGATGCATGTGGCGAGTAACGAGATTTTGATAAATATTTAGTTTTTGAATATTGCTAGACACAATTAGCACATGTGGATCAACAAAAGGTGTTGAAAAGAAAAATCCTGAGCTAATCGGAAAGCTCTGCCGGGTCAGCTTTTGACATCGCAATGCCACACGCTGAATTTTATTGAGCTTTGGCAAACCTTCATACGCTTGAAAAATTTGAGTGTCAAATGTGTCGAACTCGTTAAAACCTTCATTTTTGTAATATTCCGAATATCCAACGCAGTCCGGCTTATTATCCGCAAATATAACATCGCCGTATAAACCCGAAAGCACAGCAGAGGGTTTATAAAAATCCCCTAAAGACTTGGTCAATATCCTATCTAGTGGCAACAAATAATCGCAGGCACGATAATTTTCTAACAAATCGCTTCGTGTGATAGATTCTAAATTCAAAACCTTGTGTTTTTTCTCGAGGCCTAAACTTTGGCTTATAGCCTTAGAGACTTTTACGTCTCCGCTTCGCAATGTACCAACCGTGAAAAGGTTTAAGTCAATGTCTTTGTGCTCTAAGGCTAGGCTCAGTAGCATACGGCTATCCATTCCACCTGAGAGTGGCAAGACCCATGACTCGAGGTTTATTCTTTCAAGTTGCCTTCTAAACGCGTCTCGGAAAACGTCCATCAAATCGTCAATTGAATATTGCTCTGTACCGCTGTTGAGCGGAAAACAGCTCGTTACCGTTATTCCATTATGTCCAAGGGCGTACGCAAGGTAACTACATACAATTCTCACCCCCTTTAATTGAGTACGAGCGTGCGGAAGGAAGCCATGCTCCCGAATCAAAGCATTAGCTTCCAAATCAGGTTCTGTCCAGCCTCTAAACTGGTCAAGATGTCGGCCAAAATAAACCCTGCTACCTTTCTGGAAGTGGAAAATGTTATCTAATAAAAAGAATGGTGTCTCCCATTTCAGCCCATCGACAGTGCATTCAAAGATTAACCGCTCACCAGAGCACGTTCTATGTTCGAAACGATCAATAGCTGCATTTTTGTGCCACAGCGTTTTTGTGTCGATGTCATAAATCAAAAAAAAGGAGGGTTCCATAATTAATTCATTGAGTAGCGCAGAGCTGATTTGATGTATCGAAGTACAGCTCTGGATGTCAAAGGGATTTTTACTTCAGCCGGCTCAACCTTTTGAGAAAAAAATCTAGTAATCAATGGGTCGTTGGATTGCAACCCACTTTCAGGACAACCTTCTGTATGTATGTCATCTTCATAATGAGAGTCTGAAGCAACTGTAAGGAGCTTTTCTTTTATTATTCTCAGGATTGCTTGATCTACTTTTATCTTATCTTTGATAGTATCCCTAGGATTCCATATTTCAACGTATTTAACATGCGATAGAAACCACGCAACATACCAAGTTGGTATTTTATTTTTTACATATTCAATGAGTAGTCCAGTGCCCTTTCTGCAAGGATGTGGCACGTAAAATTCTGAGTTAAAAATCTTGCTCCACATGACTAGAAACAACAACGAATTGACCCAAGGCCTCCGTTTGCAATTTAAAAGTATGATGTGTCCAACATGTGTGCTGACCTCTATCGCGGGTATCACTTGAGGGCTTTTATCGCGCGTTAAAATTAGTGCATAATCATCTCTTGTTAGCACGGTGTCATGATCTGTGATTGCTAAATGGGTAAATCCCAATTCGGCATATCGGTCCAATCTCGATACAAGAGACGCTTCGCAATCAAAGGAATTGGATGTGTGGCAGTGAAACTCAAATTTTGACTGCACTTTATTCATGGCTTTATATATTTGAAAAAATAAATATATTTTATTCGAAATTTTTTGATTAGAAATTTACGAGAGCTGTTGCGCCACTCGCTTCAAAAAAACAGAACCGGTGACATCACATATCTATTTATTTGCTATTAAAAATCAGATTTCTTACATCGACCAGTAGCGACCTATCGAATAGCCACAAATACCCGTAGAAAAGAAACATGGCGAATATTCCCGATAAAAATGACCAGTACGGCACCAACTTTACTCCGGGCATGACATGCCATAGACCATACACGATTAGGGGCGCTGCGGCTGCGATAAACAAATGCATCATGGCCCCGAAATATTGACCTATCCCCATGCCCACCAATTTGTAGCGCAAAATAAATTCTAGCGGAAAAAGTACAAACATATTCGCCAGCAACAACGCCCAAGCTACGCCTGTCACACCATACTGTGCACCGATCGCGAATGCCAATGCGTAAACCAGCAGTGAAACAAGGTTAATGTAAAAGGCCCACTCCGGTTTGCCCTTTGCCAAAATTAGGGTGGCGATGGGGTTGCCGATGGAAAAAAAAATGCCTAATACGCTTAACAGACTCAAAACAGGCGCTGAAGCCGCCCATTTGTCACCCATTACCAGCATGACGATAAAAGGTGCTGCTATTGAAAAGCCCAAGTACACCGGAAATGTCAGCGATGCAATCACTCTCAGAGTATGCAAATATCCTGAAATCAAGCGCGGATCATCATTCTTAATGCTGGAAAACAACGGCAGCGTAACTCGTGTGAAGACGGGATTAAGCACGGAAAAAGGCCTAATCATCAATTGGTATGCCACTGTGTACAGTCCCAACCCTACATCGCCTACAAGGCGCCCAATAATGAGCTTATCTATATTCGATCCAACATAATTCAGCACGCGCTCGCCAGTCTGAAATAGCGCAAAACGCCTTGCATTTTCCAGATCAATGTCGAGACCAATGGGTAAGCCACGCCGTAACGCCAGGAAAGGCGGCCAAAATAACAGCAATCTTGACGCACCCGCCACCAACTGCCCAACTACTAGCGCCCACACACCATGCCCCGCCAGCGCGACCGTAATCGTTGCCACCAAAGCAGCCAGTGCAGACGCGATTTCGCCAACGGCTATTGCCTTGAATGCGAACGATCGCTGCAGCAGGGCATACAGCATCTGGCTCAAGGTAGTTAGAATGATTGCTATTGATAACCATGGCAGCAAATCCGGTAACTGCGGGGCTTTGTAATAGGCTGCTACGAGATCAGCACAATAAGCCACAATGCCTGTGAGCGCCAACGATAAAGCTGCGGCTGTGCCCAGCAACTTGTTCAGCGAGCTTCGACACAAGCTATCCACCTGCACTAAGTAATTGCCCAGGCCAAAATCGGCAATTGCAGTGGCGAGGCCAATGACCACCATCATCATCGCCATCAAACCAAAATCTGCAGGGCCAAGCAGTCGACCTAGTACCACCAACTGCGCCATTTGAATGCTGACGCCGGCAGAGGCGGAGATAGCGGTCCATTTTCCCCCTCTTGCCGCATGGGCGCGCAGGGAGTCGATTTTTTCACTCATCGCAGGGCAGCGTTCTCAAGGCCCTTCAGTTTCTTCGCCACCACAAAATACCCTGCTGTCTCCGCTTCACCCTTCCAATACTTATCCAACCACGGGGCGACACGCTGATCGATCGCCCAGATTCCGCGCATCAATAGCGCCATGGCATTGCGGATCGGCCAGGGACCACGTACCAAGCCTGTCGACTGATAGTTGAACTTTAACGTCCACATCACCCAGAAACCGGTTTGCGGGTAGATGGCGATATGTGTAAAGCCCGCTTTCTCAAACATGTATTGCAGACCGAAACGGGTGTAGCGATAGAAGTCATACGGCGCTTCGTGCACCCACCACATGAACGGTACCTGAAGAACCATCGACCCACCCGGCTTTAAAATTCGGTGTGCTTCATTGAGAAACACCTGCGGCTCGCGCAGATGCTCCATGACCGAGAGCGATATCACCGTGTCTGCCACTTCGCTCTCGATGGGTAGTGGTTCGTTGAGGTCGGCCAGGATGTCGGCCTTGAATTCATGCAAGGTGCTGGACCAATCGACACCGGTGTATTGGTCGGCGTAGTTGAGCAGCCAGTTCCTGAATGGCGTCTCACCACAGCCCAAATCATACAAATGGCCTTTATATTGATCTCTGAACCGGGTCAGCCACGCATCCCCAATGTCATAGATAAGCCAGTTATGCGGTCTGCGGTTGGAATGGTTTTGACTGATCTTCATGCGTAGAACGCCTCTACGCTTTCCACCACGCGCTGTCGAACCTCATCCGTCATTCCGTACCACAGGGGCAGGCGAACCAAACGCTCGCTCTCGCTGGTAGTTAAACGGTCTTCGCCATGAAAGCGCCCAAATATCAGCCCAGCCGGCGCCGAGTGCAGAGGGACATAATGGAAAACAGCGAAGATGTCATTTGCCTTCATGTGTTCAAGCAAGGCGGTACGTTCATCCAAGTCCTTGCACTTGAGGTAAAACATGTGGCCGTTGTGGACGCAGTTATCGGGGACACTGGGGAGTTCCACCTTGCCAGCACTCTCAAGATCAGCGAAGGCGTTGCGATAGGCATTCCAGGTGGCTAAACGGTTAGCGGTAATGAGGTCAGCCTGTTCAAGCTGGCCCCACAAGTAGGCCGCTTGTATTTCGGATGGCAGATAGCTGCTTCCCAAATCAACCCAGGTGTATTTGTCCACCATGCCACGGAAGAACTGGCTGCGGTTTGTACCCTTTTCACGGATGACTTCCGCACGGTGAATGAACTTCTCATCATTGATGATTAGCAGGCCACCTTCCCCCCCGCTGGTTAAGTTCTTGGTCTCATGAAAACTGTAGGCTGCCAGGTGTCCCAAAGTGCCAAGCGGCCGCCCTTTGTAAGTGGACATTATCCCCTGAGCGGCGTCCTCGATCACGACGAGCTTGTGACGTCGTGCAATGTCGTTTATGCCATCCATCTCACACGACACACCTGCGTAGTGAACAGGTACGATGGCCTTGGTACGCGGCGTGATGGCGGCCTCGATCAGCGAGTCGTCCATGTTCATGGTGTCGGGACGAATATCGACAAACACGATCTTTGCGCCACGCAGCACAAAAGCATTGGCGGTGCTGACGAAGGTGTAACTCGGCATAATGACCTCATCGCCGGGCTGGATGTCAATCAGAACCGCGGCCATCTCCAGGGCTTGGGTACAAGAGGGGGTCAGCAGTGTCTTTGGGCAGCCAAGAATTTTCTCGAACCAGGTTTGGCACTTCTGACCATATTTTCCGTCGCCTGAGATCTTGCTGCTTTTCATGGCGTCGAGGACGTACTGGTCTTCGTTACCGGTGTGGGGTGGTGTATTAAATGAAATCATTTGATTATTGATGTATCGATTAACTGGGGCCAGCGTTTGTGAAACCCTAGTAAGAGCGCCTCGAACTGGAACTCGAAACGCCGGTACAGATTGACGATGGGAACATTGGCTGCCGAAATCAGTGTATGTGTCTCGCGCACGCCGCGCAGTCGGTTGAGACGCAGTGCCTGCGCCCACAACGACACACCCAACAGGGCATGGCTGCGCTTGACGCCGGTCAGCAAAAAATCCACCTTCTCGCCGTCGCCACGCTGGATGTGCAGGCCAATCACCTCCCCCTTGAGTCGGTAGGTGTATACCTCGTGCTGCTGTGCCAGCAAATCGGTGAGCCAGTTGCGGTAGCGCAGTGACGCTGCCGCCGGCGCCACCCACGGATCCTCGTGAATGCGGCCATGCTCGAAATCCGTGGCCAGGATGGTGCGCAGCTCCTCATGGTCGGCCTCGGTGGTGGGCTCCAGCACCGGGCCGGGGCGGATCAGGCGATCGAACGCTTCGGTGCCCTGCAGCTTGTGGTGGCGAATGCAATAGCTGGCTTCAGCGAAGTAAAAACCCGCTTGGTGTACCACCTGCTTCACTAACCGTGTCGGCTCGAAGCGTCCGTAGGCGAACTGCACCCCTTGCGCCTGCGCCCAGGTCTCAAACTGGCGGAATATGTCCTGACCTGCCGCCTCGTGTTCAGCCTGAAAGTGGGTGATTTCAGCGCATGGAGCACCGAAAACGCGCTCATCCCAAGGGGTGCGGCGGCATTCCAAAGTCGCGTGGTCGTTGTGCAGACGGGGCATGGGTGTCTCAGAAAGAAGGCAGCAACAGCTTGCGGCTGAAGACGGTGATCAGGTCCTGGCCATCCCACACCGGGGCGAAAGACAGAGCCTCACCGATGGGGGCGATGCGATCAACGGCCCGTGCCGGCAGCGCCAGCACCAGCGCCTGCAACTGCGCGCGTGTGAAGCCATGTACGACCAAGGTTTGCTCTTTGTCAGTCAACTGGGCGGCCAGTTCGACCAGCTCAAGCAAACGCAGCTCCAGGAACAGGCCATTGCCGCAATGCAGGGCTTTAATGGCCTCGCTCAGCGGGCGCTCCAAGGTCAGCCGCAGGGGTTGGCCAGGCGTGAGGCCCAATGCGCCGTCGGGCCGCGCCAGGGCCGCGCTGGCGTACTCAAAGCTGGCGGCAAGGCGCGCCATGCTTATGGCTTCAGAGTTCTCAGGCTGGCGGCGCCCCAGTTCATGTTCCAACGCAGGCCAGAAACGCGCCCGCGCCACGTCGATGCGCTCGGGCGAACCCACCCAAGCCACCAAACGCGGCGAGGAACAGGCTTGCTGCGCGAACCAGAAAGCATCGTTGTAGAAGCGGCTGGTCAGCTGCGCCAGCGCTGTCTCGTCCAGCGCCAGCAGCGACTCGGCCTCGATGGCGCAGGCGGAGAAGCGGTCAGGGAAGCAGATTTCGGTCGCCGTTGGCCGAAGCGGAATGGCGCGCAGTGTGCGCACCGTCGCATCCCCGCCCCACACCACACGAAGCTGGCAGGCGTTGGACAGCGCCCCGGTGATCGCGTCATCGTGCGGGTAGGTCAGCAGCACGATGCGGCCCTGCACCGGCGCGCCCACCTCTTCGGCCAGCGTCTGTGCCAGCACGCTGATGAGGAAGGTTTGCGCGGCGCTGGCTTTCTGCGACACGCGCACCACGTTCACATTGCCCGCCAGCAGCGACAGCAGCCAAGAGTACATGAACACCGAATCCACATTGCTTGGCGCTACATGAAATGCCAAGCCGCGCCCCACCACCAGGGCATCGCCGGTGTCGGTGGGGTATTTCTGCGCCAGCTGGTGCAGGTTGGCACCGCGAAACCAATGCCCCAGCGCCGCCAGCTCTGGGTGCTGACGGATATCTGCCGCCGTCAGCAGCTTTTGCGAAAAGCGCTTCACAAATTCCACCGCCCGGGTGTCGAACGGCTGCCAAGCCGGGGCGGCGCGAAGGGCCTGAAGCACATCGTTCAGCGAAGCGGTGGCCGCACCCACGCCCAAGAGGTAGTTCACGCTATTCATGCCATCACCCGTGTATCGCTACACCCGCGCATTTCCACCTGCGGCAATCGGCCACACACTGTGAAATGGCTGCCGGCGCGGCCGCAGGGGCAGTCATCCTGGCCGTGCAGCGTACCGACGTCCTCGGTCAGCAGGGAATGACCGGGATAGCTGAGCGGAATGGCGCTCTGCACCTGGATCACCCCCGGCTGCCCCACCCCCAGCGGTTGCATCGTGTACGGGTCACGGATCAGAACGTCGGCGTAACTCGGGCTGTGCAGGTGGCCGTGTTCACATTCCATGAAGATGGAGCCGACTTGCTCCACCATGCCGTAATAGTTGTAGACACGCTCGATGCCGAAATGCTGGTGCAGTCGTGCCTTGAACTCGTCGTTGCTGACGCGCTCATCCAGGAGGCGTTTCCAGCCACCGCCGTGAATCAGCAAACTGCCGGGCGGGAAGCGCAGCTGCACGCCCTGGCGCAACGCGCTCCGGTAAAGCCCCTGCCACACCACGAAAGTGAAGCCGAACAACAGCACTGGCGTATCGGAGTAACGTGTCAACCACGCTTGCAGCGCGTGGGCGTCCAGCTCCAGCGCGTCATTCAGGCAGTAGCAGTGATCGCGGCCATAGGTCGAAAAACCCAGGATGCCGGCCGCGCGCGCGTTGAACCGACGGCGATCCTTCAGCACATCGGCGGAATCAACGATCACCATCGGCCAGCGCTTCTTACCTAGGAACGACGCCATGATGGCGCTGAGCACCCGCGTCTGGCGCATCGACGTCTCGCGGTCAAGGTAGATGCGCGACACAGCTTGGCCGGTGGTGCCACTGGAGGTCAGCGTCTTGATGACCTCGGTTTCGGGCACGCTGCGCAGCTCCAGCGTTTTGAACAGGCGCACCGGCAAGTATGGCACCTCCGCCCGCGTGGCAGCTTTGGCACCTGCGGGGAACAGGCGCTCCACCATATTGGCGTAGGGTGCACAGCGCGGCTGGTGCCAGCGCGTCAGCGCGTTCAGAGTGACCAGCAGCGCCGGTTCCTTGGCTTCAGCGCGAAAGCCGTAAGGCTGGGCGATGTCCAACGGCAGGACGGGCCAGGCCTGCGCGGCCTCGGAGAGGGGATCAGTGTGCATCATCAGGAGCGCAGCAAGGAGCCGTAATCTTTTTTGCCGCTGGGCAGCAGCGGCAGCTGTTCCACCAGTTGCAGCCGGGTCATGGTCGGGTGGATGGCGTACTGCTGGCGCACGAACTCCCGCGCCTGGTCCAGCAAGGTGGCCTCCGGGCTTTCGAGCCACACTACCAGCCGGTCATCCGTGCCACCCACGGCCAGCGGCACTTGAAACGCGGCTTGCAGCGCTTGCTCCACCTCATCCAGGCCGATGCGGTTGCCGCCGACCTTGATGAAGCGCTTGAGCCGGCCTGTGATGTAGAAAAAACCGTCCTCGTCTACCCGACCGAGATCCCCGGTGGGCAAGCGGCCTTGGCAATCGTCGCCGCGCGCCAGATCAGCACGCTGCTCCGCGTATCCCAGCATCACGTTCGGGCCCCTGTAGATCAACTCGCCGCTGTCGGCGGCAACCTCTAGCGCACCGCCCGGAATCGGCACGCCAATGCTGCCGATCTTCTTGAGCAGCTGCGCGGGTGGCACGTAGCTGATGCGCGCACAAGCCTCGGTCTGGCCATACATGACGAAAAAGCGCCGGCCGCTGGCCTGCGCGTGCTCGGCCACCAGGTGCATGAGCTTTTCGTCCATGCGCCCGCCGGCCTGCGTCAGCGTGCGCAACGCCGGCAATTCCTGTTTGAAGAACGCCGTGCGATGCAGCACTTGGTACATGTAGGGCACCCCAGCCAGCGAGGTGACTTGCTGCTCACGCAAGCGTTGCAAGAACTCGCGGCTGAACACGCTGTCGGTGTTGAGCACCAGCGTGGCCCCAGCCAGCAGGTGGCTGTTGAGCACCGACAAGCCGTACGAGTAGTGCATCGGCAGCGAGGTGATGGCGCGCTCCTGCGCCGTCAGCTGAAGATAACTGCCGATGGACGCGGCATTGGCCTGCAAGGCAGCCCGGGTCAGGCGCACCAGACGCGGGCTGCCCGTGGTGCCGGAGGTGCTCAGCAGCAAGCCTAGCGCTGGGTGCAGCTCGGCGGCCGAGGCGCCAGGCTGGGGCAGGGGTTCACCGTGGGTTGAAATCCACTGCGGCTGATAGCGCGCTTGCAGCGCCGCCAGTTGCTCAGGGGGCGTTTGCGCGGCCAGCAGCAGCGGCACATGGCCTCGACGCAGGCAGGCCAGATACAGCGCCAGATCGGCCAGCCGGTTATCGCACAGCACAAACCCCATCGTACGCGAGCCCAGCGCCGCCAGCGCCCGTTCCTGCTGCGTGACTCGCACCAGCAGTGCGGTCGCGCTGTGAACCTGGCCTTCCGCATCGATAACGGCGCTGCGCTGCTCCGACTCGGCGTCCAGATCCCAGAAGTTCATAAGCTCATCCCGCCATCGACGCCAATCACCTGCCCGGTGATGTAGGCCGCCTGCGTAGAGGCCAGGAAGCGCACCAGATGCGCCACCTCCTCCGGCTGACCCATGCGGCCCATGCGCACGCGCGCCAAGTTTTGCTGATGCACCTCGTCACTGTGCTGGCGGTTCATTTCGGTGTCGATGTAACCCGGCGCCACAGCGTTGACGCGGACCCGCTGCGGCGCCAGTTCTTTGGCCGCAGCCAGCGTGGCGCCGATCAACCCAGCCTTGGAGGCGGCGTAGGGCACCTGCCCCTCAAACCCGTACCGCCCGACAATAGACGACATGTTGATGACCGCCCCCCCACCGCTGCGCCCCATCAGCTTGGCTGCGCCCTGCATGTGCTGTATTGCCGCCGCCAGATTCACGTCCAGCGCGCGGGTCAGCGCCGCCTGGGAAATCATGCCCAGCTTGGCCGGCTCCATGATGCCGGCGTTGTTTACCAGCGCATCCAGGCGCCGAAAGCGCTTGAAGATGTCTTGGAACGCGCGACCGATGGCTTCGTGCTCGGTCAAATCGTAGGTCAGCAGGAGGCTGCTTTCGGCGCAAGCCGCCGGCAGCGTGACCAGCAGCGCCTCCAGGGCAGCGAGGCTGCGAGCGTGCAGCACCAGCTGGTAGCCGTCCCCGGCCAAGGCCCGTGCACACGCAGCACCAATGCCGCGTGATGCACCAGTGACAAACGCAACACGATTGTTCATTAGGTCATTTGAGGTACTTAGTGACAATTTGCTTGGCCTTAGCGAAGCTGCTCATGTCAATCACGTCTTCGGCGTCGATCATGATGTCGAACGCCTCCTCGATGGCGGCGATGAGCGCCATGTGCGCCACCGAGTCCCACTCGACAACAACTGAATAACTTAAATCGTCTTCGATAAATTCAGGCGCGATTCCAAGAGATTTTGCGAAAACTTGCTTTAGATTTTCGATCATTTTAAACTTTATCTATCCAAATTTAATTGATGGTTTGCGGGCGCACACTATAATATTTTACCAAATATAGAGGAAAGTTGTGAAATCAAATTTCCCCTACTAAAATATTCACTTGCGATCAAGGCATTTCTTTTTGAAATTTTAGACTCAATGGGAGAAAGATCAATAACTGATACGTCAAAAACCTTTAAACCAAGACTCCAAAGAAACTCCCAAGTTGTAATTGCGCTACTCAAATACACCTTCGCACCCACTCCAAGCAGCGTCGTAATGTTGCCCATGCCTTGTTGCCTCTTGTGATTAAATATTGCTATGTCAATTTTTGCAAGCAACTCATTGTATTTTTCCAGCGGCATAAATTCACGCAGTGGAATAAATTTTTCGCCAAACAATGATCTTCCATAATCCGCCACCATCTGCGCGTGCAATTGATCGCCGTAAGATAGCGGGCAATAAATTTTAATATTTTCGCCAGAATAGCATTTCAATTTATTCAACGCATCTATGTGGTTATTGCTTGAATCAGCCGAATTACCTAGAATAATGTTAATACTCTCATGAGGCAGTAACCGAATTGTAGATTCTTGGTACAGATTAGAGGGATACATGAAGCACTCATGCCATTCTCCTTTTGCGCCATACCACTGCTGAGCTAGATTGTAGTCTCCTTCGATGTGGGTAATGAAGTGGCCGATACGCTTAATAACAAAGCGCCTAAATAGTTCGCTCTTCCACCACCCTAAAGACCTTTTGCTTAGCTTATATGTATATAGGTCACCACCCCAGATAACCCAGTAACACTTTTTTAGATTCCACGGCATCAAAGACAAAAGCATCAAATGCCACCGGACAAACAACCCATGAAGAATTATCTTTTCGGCTTTTTGTAGGGCGGCCGCCATGGAAAATACGTATTTTAGTTGATCAATTCTTCTTTTATTTGAATTTCTTAAATTAAATCTTGATTTGATACAAAATTTAGATACATCGCCCCAAACAAAGAATATATGACGGCATTCAAAGTCGTCGAAATTATCTTCGACAAATTCAATAAATGGCTCAATAAATTTTTCTGCATGCATTACATGGAGAACTTTACCTGCCTCCATTAACTAACCCCACCCCACATCCCGCGAGTATCAATCACGAATTTATTACTCAGCATACCCAAATCTATCCCAGAAAATTTCTGATGGTTCACCAACAGCAGCACAATGCTGGCATGTGCTACGGCATCTTCGGCTATAGCAAACTCAACATTTTCGGCTTTCAAGCTGGCTGGGAGCTGGCTGATATGTGGCTCTGCAACATAGAGTTTCCCCAGATTGAGTTTCTTTAGTTGTTCCACGATTTCGAGTGAGGGGCTTTCACGCAAATCATCGATGTCTGCTTTAAACGACAAACCAAGACAAGCAATTTTAGGATTTTTGAATTTTGCAGCAGCAGCTTTGACCTTATCGATGACATGCTGCGGTTTATGGTCGTTCACTTCACGTGCCGTACGGATCAGGCGGGCCGTCTTCGGCGACTTATCTACGATAAACCACGGGTCAACCGCAATACAGTGCCCGCCGACGCCGGGCCCTGGTTGCAAAATATTTACACGCGGATGACGATTAGCCAAAGAAATCAATGCCCAAACATTGATTTTCAGCTCATCACAGATTAGCGAGAGTTCATTAGCAAAGGCAATGTTGACATCCCTGAAGGAGTTTTCAGTGAGCTTGCACATCTCGGCTGTACGAGCATTGGAAATAATGCAATCACCTTTAACGAAGGCCTTGTAGAGTGCGGCGGCTCTCGCTGCACACTGTGGCGTCATTCCCCCGACTACACGGTCGTTCTCGACCAGTTCATGAATGACCTTACCAGGGAGTACCCGTTCGGGGCAGTAGGCGAGGTTGATATCGGCCAATTCGCCAGTTTGGTGTGGAAAGGTGAGATCAGGGCGTGCTTGGGATAGCCATTGCGCCATCTGTTCAGTGCTGCCAACCGGTGAGGTTGACTCCAGAATTACCAAGTCGCCTTTTTTCAGCACCGTTGCTATGGCACGGGTGGCGGATTCGACATAGGCAAGATCGGGTTCGTGATCGCCCTTGAATGGGGTGGGTACAGCAATCAGGAAGGCATCGGTTGGCTCGACCTGAGTGGTGGCACGAAGTTTGCCGGTGTGGACAACTTCGTGTACCAGCGCCTCAAGGCCGGGTTCGACGATGTGGATTTTGCCTTGGTTGATGGTATCGACAGCGTGTTGGTTTACATCTACACCAATGACTTTGATGCCTCGGCTAGCGATAACGGCTGCGGTAGGTAGGCCGATATAGCCGAGGCCGATCACTGATACGGTATTAAACATGTTATTCACTTCGCTCTATCCAATAAAAAGTTCGTAATCCGGGAAGCAGCCTTCCCGTCGCCGTATGGGTTGTGCGCATGACTCATACGCTGATATTCAATGCTGTCATCAAGCAGACGCAATGATTCAGCAATGATACTGTGCTTATTGGTGCCGACCAGTTTTACTGTGCCAGCCTTCACTGCTTCAGGCCTTTCTGTGGTGTCTCGCATGACAAGAACGGGCTTGCCTAAAGATGGGGCTTCTTCCTGGATGCCGCCCGAGTCAGTGAGCATCAGATACGCTTGGTCCATCAGATACACAAAAGGTAGATAGTCCTGTGGCTCTATAAGGTGAATATTTGGTATTGAGCCCAATAATCGATTAACTGGTTCTTGAACGTTTGGATTCAGGTGGACTGGATAGACAATCTGTACATCGTTTAGCTTGCTGATCTCTGCCAATGCAGCACAAATGTTCAGGAAGCCATCCCCAAAGCTCTCGCGGCGGTGCCCCGTGACCAATATCAACTTTTTTGACTGATCCAAAAAGTTGAATCGCTTTGCTAACTCACTACGCAGAGCCGCGTCTGTGCGAAGGCGATGCACGACATCTAATAGCGCGTCGATGACGGTATTCCCGGTGACGGTGACGTTACTTTCTTCAACGCCTTCTCTGACTAGGTTGGCTTTCGCCGTCTTCGTGGGTGAGAAATGAGCCGCTGAAATAGCGCCAGCAATGCGCCGATTCATCTCTTCCGGCCAGGGTGAATAGATGTTGCCAGTGCGCAGACCTGCTTCGACGTGACCGACCGGGATCTTTTCATAGTAAGCCGCGAGGCTCGTGGCTAGGGTAGTCGTGGTGTCGCCATGGACCAATACCCAGTCTGGGCGGCACAGCTTAAATACCGTACGCATGCCCAACAAAACATTGCTGGTGATGTCAGTCAGGTCTTGCCCTGGCTTCATCAGATCAAGATCAAAGTCGGGCTTGATCTTAAAAAGGTCGAGAACTTGATCGAGCATCTGCCGGTGCTGTGCAGTTACACAGACCTTGGCTTCGATTCCCTCTGCATTTGCCAGCGCGCGAACCACAGGGGCCATTTTGATGGCTTCGGGGCGTGTGCCGAATACGGTGAGCACCTTCAAGGGAAGACTCATGCTTTTTGTACTTTCCGGCCTTCGGCCTGATCTTCACTTACTTCTGCTTTTAGCGCCTCTATCTCCACTTTCAGCACGTCGTACTCTTGCATCTTGCGCTGCAGAAAGCGGTGTGTAATGGCCGCCTTTTCCGTCATGCCAGTTGGGGTGAGCACATAGACGTAGCCAAACTTATTCTTGGACGTGGCAAAGTTTTTCATCTTCACCAAGCCCTTTTCCATCAAGGCTTTGAGGCAGTAATTCAGCCCGCCCACGCTGATGCCCAGTTTCTCAGCCAGTTCGCGCTGAGTGAGGTCTGGGTTTTCTTGCAGGATGCGCATCACCCTAAAATATGTGTCTTCTTGTAGTTTGGCTTGGCGACTTGTCATAGACTTGATGAGTTATCTCTGTACTGTGTGGGCTTGAATGTGTTTTAGGCACGCTACCGCGATGCCGTATCACGTTCAGCAAGCGCGATCGCAGGGGAATAGCGAAGTAATTTTCTGTTAGAACTTGAACATTATAGCCGGCACTCAGCCGTTCGGTCCACACCGTCATCAAAAATAGTTTTCAGGCGTAGAATGGCTCAGGCCTCTGCTTCCTGCAGTTGCTGCTTCTGGACCGCCTCCTCCATGCTGACGGTATTCACCACCAGCTCCAGGTGGGTCAGGATTTCCGGCTCGTGGCGCCCGATTTAGCTCTTGACGGCTCCGTTGGCCATCAGCTTGGTCAGGTAGCCCTTGTCCACCACCAGGTTGAGCAGGTCGGAACCGTATGAGCTTTTGGCTTCCTCGTACTTTTCCTGCACCTGGCTCATTACTCAGCGTCAACTACTTTATCCGGCCGCATTGACTCAGGTTATTTGTTACCGGAGTAGCGTCGTTGCCTCACGTAATTTGCTACCCGTCGAGTGGTTCGACGGGGGCAGATCATGGCGAGGAGACTCAGCATGGCGACGCGACGGGAGTTGATTGGGGCGATCGGGCAAGGGTATCGAAGCAGTTCAGCCGATGAACGCCGTCGCATTCTCGACGAGTTTGTGCGCCTCACGGGCTACCACCGTAAACATGCGATCCGCGTATTGGGACCCCGCGACGATCGAGGTCGATCACGAGCCGCTCGCCCACGTCTGTACGACCAGGCAGTTCAGGAGGTAGTAAAGCTCTTGTGGGAAGCGGCCGACCGGGTCTGCGGGAAGCGACTGAAGGCGATCCTGCCCACTTTGATCGAGGCGATGAGGCGGCACGGTCATCTCGATCTTGAGCCGACACTTGCCGCCAAACTGGCGACGATCAGCGCCGCTACGATCGACCGGATGCTAGCCGGTGCTCGGCAAGCGGGTCTGGAAGGCCGGCGTCGCCGCAACGGCGTCGGATCAGCCATTCGCAAGAGTGTACCGATTCGAACCTTTGCCGATTGGCATGACCCCGAGATCGGCTTTCTCGAAGTCGACATGGTCGAGCACTGCGGGGGCTCCAAGCAGGACGGCAACTTCGTACACTCGTTAGTGCTGACGGATATTCACAGCGGCTGGACGGAGTGTGTTGCACTCCTCATTCGCGAGCAGCACCACGTCGTCGCCGGACTGCAGCAAGCACGAGTCCTACTGCCGTTTCCCCTGCTCGGGATCGACACTGATAACGACAGCGCATTCATGACCCAGCCCGTGGCGGATTTCTGCGAGGAAGCTGCGGCATTGTGGACGCGGTCTCGTGCGTACAAAAAGAATGATCAAGCTTGGGTCGAGCAAAAAAATGGCAGCGTGGTTCGCCGGCTCGTCGGCTATGGCCGACTGAGCGGTCCCCGAGCGCAACTGATTCTCGCAAGGCTTTACACGGTATCGCGTCTGTACGTGAACTTCTTCCAACCCTGCTTCAAATTGAAGGCAAAACACCGAGATGGCGCGAGGGTGAAAAAGACCTATCACCCACCACAGACGCCGTATGAGCGCGTTATGGCGAACAACTCGGTGACACCAAGCTCGAAACAGCGTTTGCGCGAGGAATATCTCAATCTCGACCCGGTGGAGCTACTCTCGCAAATCAGGGCGCTGCAGCAAGCGTTAGCGACGCTTGCCGAGAGCGGCACCGCGACGACGATCGGTACCACGGATGTCACCAGCTTCCTTGCCAGCCTGCCCACGCTTTGGAAAAACGGTGAGGTTCGCCCGACCCACCGCATAAAGGCGCGAGAGGCGCGTTGGTGGCGAACCCGGCACGATCCCTTCGAGGCGACATGGCCGCTAGTCCGACAATGGCTCGAAGCAGAGCCGCACGCCACCGGGAAAAATTTACTGCGACGAATATAAGCCGAGCTACCCGAGCAGCAAATGACGATGGCGCACCTAAGAACATTACAACGGCGAATCAAGGCATGGCGGAACGACAGGGCAAGCCGCGTCGTCGCCTCAGTCATGGCCTTTCATTCGACGGGTGCCGCGGCACCCGTCGAATGAAACGAAGACTGGAATACGTACAAAGGCTGCAGTAACGTTTTCCGGTGAGGCAACACGACCGGCCAAGTTAATTGTCGCTAAGGACTCATTTCCTTCTCCAGCTTTTCGATCTGCTCGATGGGCGCGGTCTTCTTCTCAAGCTCCGCCGACTTCAGGTCAGCACGCTGCTCGCGTGGCGTGGCCTTGAGCAGCGCCTCGGCATGGGCCACGGTGATGGTGTTGCTGGCGATCATCAGCTCCACTGCCTCTACCTGGCGGGCGGCCTTCATGTTGCGCAGGATGCGAGTCACGTCTGGGGTGAACTGCTTGTCCTGCAGCAGGGTGATGGCTTCGGGGCAGATGCCTTCGAGCAGGTTGATGCGCCGGTTGATGGAGCTGAGGTTGACGTTGAACGCCCGGGCCAGCCGTTCCTTGCTCACGCCCCGGTCGATTGCTCGGCGGATCATGTAGTGCTCGGCGATCGTCGACAGTCTGTTGATGTGGTGGTTGTAGCTGAAGGTTTCGTCATCTTTGGCGAACAGGTAGGAGCCCACGCTCATGCCCAGCTCCTTCAGGGCCAGCACGCGCAGGTGGCCGTCCAGCACCGGGTACTCGGGCTTCTTGCGGTCGGGCTGGATGACGGACAGCGGCTCGATCAGCCCCACCTCATTGATGCTGGAGACGATCTGTTTGTACTTGCGGGTGCTCATCACCCCATCGGACACCTTCTTGCTGGGCAGCAACTGGTCCAACGGGATTTGGTAGGTCTCTAGCTCGAAGCCCAGCAGGGTGTTGAGGGGGCCTGTTGGCAGATTAGGGTCATCGCCACTGTGGTCGTCCACGTCACTGCTAGGTCGGTAGACGCCGGGGTACATCTCGGTGAGGTTGCTGTGCGGTACGTGGTGGTTGGCTTGACGTGCGGTGTTCACATTGTGGCTCCTTCGGGTTCGGGGTGGTCGGGTGTGCTGACGCTGCCCAGCGTGTTGATGCGCTCGGCCAGGCACTTGGGCGGGGAGTCCAGGCCTTCGGCGCGCAGCAGGTTCACAAAGTGCTCGTCGGCGAACAGCTTTTTGAGGCCCTGCACCACCAGCAGGAGGCGTTGGTGGGCGTGCTCGGCTTTGAGGACCATCTTGCGCTGGCGCTCCACCTCCCGCTGGTAGGTGCGCACCAGGCTGTAGCTGGAGGTGGGTGGTTTGATCTGGTCGCGGTTTGGGGATGCCGGACCGTGCTACGAGCGCTTTTCGATAAGGCGCTTGGCTTCGATGATCTGGCGGCCCTTGAGCTGGCCGTTTTCGTAAGCCTCTTGCAGCAGTTCGCCCAGATTGGCCTGGCCGTCGCCTTCGGTGGCGTTTTCGTTGACGCGAGCGATTTCCAGGGCGGTGGTCAGCGGGATGGTGCCGCGCTGCACGCCTTCAATTAAGCGTTCCTCCCCTTGGTCGAGCAGAAAGACGATGTCTTTGACGTACTTGTGCGAGAGTCCCGTCTTTTGAATGATGATCTCGGCGCTGTAGCCACGTTTGCGCAGCACCTCAATGTCGGCCAGGATCTCCAGGGGGCGGTAGCCGCGCCGGGCGATGTTCTCGGCCAGGCTCATAATGAAGGCGTCTTAATCGGTGACATCCACCATCAGGGCGGGGATGTGGGTCTCGCCCAGGATGCGGAAGGCGTTGAGCCGCCCCTCGCCGCAGACCAAAACGTAGCGCGGCTCGCCATCGTCGCCCGGGCGCTCGGCCACAGTGATGGGTTTCTTGAGGCCAATGGCGCGGATGTTGTCCACGATCTCCTCAAAGACTTTCATGTTGCGGTCGCGGGAGTTGAGGATCTCAATCCGGTTGATGGGGACGAGCATGACCAAGAACCCCAAGAGCCTTGCGCGGACGCGACAAGCTACATCTAGCCAATACTTCAATAGGGCAAAATACCCTAGTTTGAATGTCTTCTATGGCCGCATTTAATATCACGACCGCCCTAACTTCTCTTGGTTTGAGTCAAGTTGCAGCGGCGAGACTCCTTTCGGTTGATCCGCGAACGTTAAGGCGATGGGTGGAAAATCCTGGAGAAATTCCGGGTCCGGCTGAACAGGCCCTCAGAGCGTGGGTGCGATTAAATCAGTACGGGCTGCCTTGGTCTCATGATGGCGTAGATTTGGTGGGTTTTGACGCCGAGCAAATCGCGCGTCACCGGGTGCACACTATCCGGTTTGTTGAGTTACTCGAAAATGTCCGCGAACGCGGAGGACCCTCTGCACCATGGGTTGTAGATTTGAGAAAATGCAAGGCCACCCTAGAAAAAGCGGAGGTAACCTTGTTATCGGTTGCGATCATGCGGTTTTTCACCACAGACCTACAGCCGACGAGACCGGAAGCCAGATCTTCAACGCGACTGGTACATTATCGAGGACGCCCTCGCCTGCATCGCACGAGCTGATGCGTCGTCAACAAAGCGCTCGACTACCCAAGTGATCGGTACGGACAAAAGAAAAAGTGGCGGAGCGGACGGGACTCGAACCCGCGACCCCCGGCGTGACAGGCCGGTATTCTAACCAGCTGAACTACCGCTCCAACCGATGGTGGGTGCTGAGGGGATCGAACCCCCGACCCTCGCCTTGTAAGGGCGACGCTCTACCGCTGAGCTAAGCACCCCCTCCAAGAGGGGCGCGCAGTGTAAGCGAACTAGTGCGCCGCGGGAACCCCCTTGCGAACCTTTCGGCTGGGGGGGCGTTTGGCGGGGGCAGGGGTAGCCGCCGGGGTCAGCGGTTTTGGCTGCTCGGCGAGCGCAATGGCGAGTACCTCGTCGATCCATTTCACGGGTTTGATGGTGAGATTCCCCTTGATGTTCTCGGGGATCTCGACGAGATCCTTTTGATTATCCACCGGGATCACGACCGTCGTGATGCCGCCGCGGTGCGCAGCCAAGAGTTTCTCCTTCAGACCACCGATGGGAAGCACTTCACCACGAAGCGTGATCTCGCCCGTCATCGCAACTTCGGATTTCACCGGGATCTTGGTGAGCGCAGACACCAAGGCCGTACACATGCCGATGCCTGCAGAAGGCCCATCCTTCGGGGTCGCGCCTTCCGGCACGTGCAGGTGGATGTCGAGCTTCTGGTAGAAGTCCGCTTCGAGCCCGAGGTTCTGCGCACGGCTGCGCACCACCGTCATCGCGGCCTGGATGGACTCCTGCATCACTTCCCCGAGCTGCCCCGTGTGCTGCAGCTTGCCCTTGCCAGGCACGGTGGCGGCTTCGATGGTCAGGAGCTCTCCGCCGACTTCTGTCCAGGCAAGGCCTGTGACCTGACCAATGCGGTTTTCGTCCTCCGCCTTGCCGTGGCGGAAGCGCGGCACGCCGAGATACTTCTCGAGCGTCTTGGTCGTCACCGTGACGGTCTTGGTCTTGCCCTTCGCCGTCAGGATCTCCCTCACCGCCTTGCGACAGATCTTGGCGATCTCGCGCTCGAGGCTGCGCACGCCTGCCTCTCGGGTGTACTGACGCACCACCTCGAGCAGCACCTCATCGCCCACCTTCAACTCGCCTTCTTTCAGGCCGTTGTTTTTCATCTGCTTCGGGAGCAGGTACTTGTGGGCGATGTTGAGTTTTTCGTCTTCCGTGTAGCCCGGCAGACGAATCACTTCCATGCGATCAAGAAGCGGGGCTGGGATATTGAGGCTGTTCGCCGTACACACGAACATCACCTGCGAGAGATCAAGATCGACCTCGAGGTAATGATCGTTGAAGGCGTTGTTCTGCTCGGGGTCCAGCACTTCAAGCAGGGCCGACGACGGGTCACCCCGGAAATCCATCGACATCTTGTCGATTTCATCAAGCAGGAAGAGCGGGTTCGTCACCCCGGTCTTCGACATGTTCTGCACGACCTTACCCGGCATGGAACCAATATAGGTACGCCGGTGGCCGCGGATCTCGGCCTCATCGCGCACGCCACCCAAGCTCATGCGAACGAACTTGCGGTTGGTTGCCCGCGCAATGCTCTGGCCAAGTGAGGTCTTGCCGACGCCCGGCGGACCCACGAGACAGAGGATGGGGCCTTTGATCTTGTCCACCCGCTGCTGCACGGCGAGGTACTCGAGGATGCGCTCCTTGACCTTCTCGAGCCCGTAGTGATCATCATTGAGCACTTCTTCGGCGCGTGCGAGATCCTTCAGCACCTTGGTGCGTTTCTTCCAGGGCACTTTCACGAGCCAGTCGATGTAGTTGCGCACGACGGTGGCTTCGGCCGACATCGGCGACATCATCTTGAGCTTGTTGAGCTCGGCGGTGGCCTTTTCCTTGGCTTCCTTGGGCATGCCGGCAGAGCTGATCTTCTGCTCGAGCTCCTGCACCTCGTTGACGCCGTCTTCCATTTCGCCGAGTTCTTTCTGAATGGCCTTCATCTGCTCATTCAGGTAGTACTCGCGCTGCGACTTTTCCATCTGCGCCTTCACGCGGCCGCGGATGCGCTTCTCGATCTGCAGCACGTCCATCTCGCCTTCGATGGCGACGAGGATGTGCTCGAGCCGTGCACGCACATCGAGGATTTCCAGAACCTTCTGCTTGTCGCCAAGCTTCAGCGCCATGTGCGCGGCGACGGTGTCGGCCAGGCGCCCGGCGTCTTCGATGCCGGCTAGAGCGGTGAGCACCTCAGGGGGGACTTTCTTGTTGAGTTTGACGTACTGCTCAAACTGCGAGACCACAGAGCGCGAGAGCACCTCGAGCTCTTTATCGTCGTATTGGTTAATCTCGGCGGCCTGAGCCACTTCAGCGGTGTAGAAGGCCCCGCTCTGCAGGCTCTCGACAGTGCCGCGCTCCACGCCTTCGACCAGCACCTTCACCGTGCCATCGGGGAGCTTAAGGAGCTGCAGGATGGTGGCGAGCGTACCGATCTTGTAGAGATCGTCCTGCTTCGGGTCATCGACCTCGGCCTGGCGCTGCGCCACCAGCATGATGCGCTTGTCGCCTTTCATGGCGGCTTCGAGGGCGAGGATGGATTTTTCCCGGCCCACGAAGAGCGGGATCACCATGTGCGGGTAGACCACCACGTCGCGCAGCGGCAGCACGGGGATGGCGGAGGATTTCTCGACAGGCACGGGCAGATCGGACATGGCGGCAAGGCCCCTCGGAGGCGTAGCGGAGCGAAACAACGCTCCTAGTGTAGGGCCTTTGTGGGGGCGAAAGTCGCGTTATCAAGCGCCGCCGGAAACCTTCCTGGCGGGCTCTTCGGCCGGCGCCTCGGTCTTGAAGACGATATAGGGCTTGTTGTGGCCCTCGATCACCGACTCATCGACCACGACCTTCTGCACGCCCTTGAGCGAGGGCAGATCGTACATGGTGTCGAGCAGCACGCCTTCGAGGATCGTGCGCAGGCCCCGGGCACCCGTCTTGCGCTGCATGGCCTTGCGGGCAATGGCGCGCAGGCCATCTTCCCGAAACTCAAGTTCCACGCCTTCCATATCGAACAGGCGCTTGTATTGCTTCGTGAGCGCGTTCTTGGGGTCGAGCAGGATCGACATCAGCGCTTGTTCGTCGAGTTCCTCGAGCGTTGCGACCACCGGCAAGCGGCCGACGAACTCCGGGATCAAGCCGAACTTGATCAGATCCTCAGGCTCGACGTCATGGAAGATATCCGTGCCGTGCGGGCGCAGATTTTGCTGACGCACCTCGGAGGTGAAGCCGATGCCGCCCTTCTGCGTACGGTGCAGGATCACCTTCTCAAGGCCCGCAAACGCGCCGCCCACGATGAAGAGGATGTTGGAGGTGTCGACCTGCAGGAACTCTTGCTGGGGGTGCTTGCGCCCGCCCTGCGGGGGCACTGAGGCGACCGTCCCTTCGATCAGCTTCAAGAGCGCCTGCTGCACGCCCTCACCCGACACATCACGCGTGATGGAGGGGTTGTCGGACTTGCGGCTGATCTTGTCGATCTCGTCGATGTAGACGATGCCCGTCTGGGCCTTCTCAACGTCGTAATCGCACTTCTGCAAAAGCTTTTGAATGATGTTCTCGACGTCCTCACCCACGTAGCCGGCTTCGGTGAGCGTGGTGGCATCAGCAATGGTGAAGGGCACGTTGAGTAGCCGCGCGAGCGTCTCGGCAAGCAGCGTCTTGCCGGAGCCCGTGGGCCCGATCAACAAGATGTTGCTCTTGGCGAGCTCGACCTCGTCCTTGGCCTTGCTGCCCGTGGCGTTGCGGGTCTGCAGACGCTTGTAATGGTTGTAGACCGCGACGGAGAGGACCTTCTTGGCCCGCTCCTGGCCGATGACATAGTCATCGAGCACTTTCTTGATTTCAACGGGCTTCGGGAGTTTGTCCCGCGCGCGCTCAGCGCGGTTCTCGAGTTCTTCGCGGATGATGTCATTGCAGAGTTCGACGCACTCGTCGCACACGAACACCGAGGGACCGGCGATGAGCTTGCGAACCTCGTGCTGGCTCTTGCCGCAGAAGGAGCAGTAGAGCAGCTTGCCGTCGTCGCTCGCGCGACCGCGCGTATCTTCTGTCATGCGAGGTTTATAGCCGTTTCTCGAGGGCTTTGTCCACGAGACCGTAC
>Ga0315900_10003259_pt1 | contig 23898 bp, 23 predicted proteins | sample LakEriMetagenome_FD_203521 | JGI IMG/M metagenome (GOLD analysis project Ga0315900, IMG submission 203521) | Freshwater fungal communities from buoy surface, Lake Erie, Ohio, United States - Buoy 12 MA114 | ecosystem: Environmental > Aquatic > Freshwater > Lake > Lake biofilm | place: USA: Lake... | reverse complement strand
CCACCGCGCTGCGGCCCGCCATCTCGCCCACATCCTGGCTGAAGAAACCGATGCTCACCCCGCGATCGGTGAGCACGAGACCCTCATCGGGCGTCTCCTCCCCGGTGATCATGCGGAACAGCGTGGATTTGCCGGCGCCGTTCGGGCCGACGAGGCCGATCTTCTCGCCCTTCTGGAGCGCCGCCGAGGCCTCGATGAAGAGGATCTGCGGGCCCTGCTGCTTGCTGATGTTGTCGAGACGAATCATGGTGGTGTGCGACTTGGACCAGTGACGGGCGCGCTTATGGCATGGGCCGCGCCCGGAGACAGGCCCCGAAAGGTGCTGGCGGATGAACACCTCGATCGAATCCCTCCTGCCGGACGGCCCGGCCCCGCGCGCGCAGCGCGTGGTGGTGGTGGGCGGCGGCGTCCTGGGGCTGGCCAGCGCCTGGGCCCTGGCGCGGCGCGGTCATGCCGTGACGCTACTGGAGGCCGCGCCGGCCTTCCCCGCGCCCGGCGGCAGTTCGAACGACGAGGGCCGCATCATCCGCCACGCCTACGGCACGATGACCGGCTATGCGGCGATGATGCCCGCTGCCTTCGCCGCCTGGCGCGCCGTCTTCGCCGCGACCGGGCAGGACCGTTTCGTGCCGCTGCGCGCGGTCTATGCCTTGCGCATTGAGGGCCCCTTCGCGGCCGCCGTGGCGGCGACCCAGGCGACGATGGGGCTGGGCTTCCGCGATCTCGACGCGGCCGAACTCGCGGCGCTGCCCATGCTGACCCGGGCAGGGCTGAAGCGCGCGGTGGAGATCGAGGGCTCCGGCATGCTGCTCGCCCGGCCGATCCTGGACGATCTTCTGGCGTTGCTGCCGCGGCTCGGGGTGGATTTGCGATGTGGCGCGCGGGTGGCGCGGATCGCGCCGGGGCGGGTGACGCTGGCCGATGGCACCGCGCTGGCGGCCGACGCCGTGATCGCCGCCGCCGGGCCCGCCCTGCCGCTTCTGCTGCCGGAGGCCTCGGCGGCGGCGGGGCTGCGCGTGTCCCTGCAAAGCCTCGCCTATCTGGAGCCCCCGGCCGAGCTGGCCGCCGCCTGGGCCGCGGCGCCGCTGCTGCTCTGCCGGCTGCCGCAGCAGGCGGCGGGGGGAGTCTATGTGCTGCCACCGCGCGCCGGTACGCGCCTCAAGATCGGGGACTACGCCACCGACGAGCCAGGCGAGGCCTGGCGCGACGACCCTTCCCACCCGCCCCATCCCGGGCGCCGCGCCGCTTTGCTCGAGGCCGGCGCTCGCGCCATCGCCGATTTCGATCGCTACCGGGTGCTGGAACAGCGCCATTGCCTCTACACCATGGCGCCGGAAGACCGTTTCGTGCTGCGCCCGGCACAGGAGGGTGTTTGGTTGGCCTCCGCCTGCTCGGGCCATGGCTTCAAGCTGGCCGCTCTGATGGGCCTCGGCCTCGCCGCAGCGGTGGAGGAGCGCCTTGCGCCGGAGGAGCTGGCGCATTGGGCGGCCGGGCGTGTCGGTGACACTTCCGCAGCCCTCGGTTCCCTGCAATCCTGAGCGCAGTGGTCGGGGGCAAATGGGCATGAGTTACGCGAAGGCGCGCGACATCGGCGTGGAGCAGATTCCGGTGATCGACATCGCCGGCCTTGTGGCGCGCGACAAGGCGGCCTCGGCCGCCGCGGGCCAGGCGATGCGCCAGGCGAGCGAGCGGATCGGCTTCTTCTATGTCGCGGGCCACGGCCTGCCCGCCGCGAGCACGGCGGGGGCCTTCAGCACGGCGAAGCGCTTCTTCGACCTGCCGAAGCCGCAGAAGGAGGCGCTGGCGGTGAATCCGCGCCATCGCGGCTGGGTGAATCCGGGAGGTGCGAAGATGTACGGCACCGCCAAGCCCGATCTGAAGGAGAGCTTCGTCTGGGGCTATGACCTGCCCGAGAGCGATCCCGAGGTCGCCGCCGGCACGCCGCTGATGGGCCCGAATGTCTGGCCCGATTCGCTGCCCGAGCTCCGCCCCGCCCTCTATGGATGGTATGAGCAGGTGATGCAGGTGGGCCACGCCGTGTTGCGCGGCTTGGCGCTGAGTCTGGGCCGACCCGCGGATTTCTTCGAGGCCGGCTACGCCCGCCCGCTGGCGCGCGGCGCGGCCATCTACTACCCGCCGCAGCCGCCCGACCTCGGCACCGACCAGTTCGGCGTCGCGCCCCACACGGATTACGGTGGTCTGACCCTGCTGGCGCAGGACATGACCGGCGGGCTGCAGGTGAAGGGCAGCGATGGCGGCTGGGTGATGGCACATCCCATCCCCGACACCTTCGTGGTGAACATCGGCGATTTGATGCACCGCTGGACCAATGGCCGCTTCCGCAGCAACCCGCACCGCGTGGTCAACACCTCTGGCAAGGCGCGGCAATCCTGCGCGGTGTTCTTCGACCCGGGCTTCCACACCGTGATCGATCCGTGCGACCTGCTGGATGATCCGGCCGCGGCGAAGTACCCGCCGATGGCCTGCGGCGAATGGGTGGTTGGCCGCTTCGACAAGGCCTTCCGGTATCGCGCGCCCGCGTCATGAGCGACCAGGCCGACACACGCCGCACGCCGCTGCTGCGCCCCGATTGGGACTATGTGACGGCGCCCGCGCTGGACCAGTTCCAGCCCGCCGACTGGGCTGTGCTGATGCGCCAGCGCCGCGAATTCGCCGCGACGCAGCAGGTGGAGCATGTGCTGCGCCTGCTGCGCGATTCCGCGGCCGATCCCAGCTTCGGCTACATGGTCAACAACTTCCGCCACTCGCTGCAATCCGCCACCGCCGCCATGCTCGATGGGCGCGACGAGGAATATGTCGTGGTCGCGCTGCTGCACGACATCGGCTTCACCACCTGCCCGACCAATCACGGCGCCTTCGCAGCGAGCCTGCTCGCGCCCTATGTCTCGGACGCCTCGCGCTGGCTGCTGGAGCATCACCAGATATTCCTCGCGCATCACTACCACGCGCACCCCGACGTGGCGGAGGAGCATGACGGGCGCGAGCGCTGGCGCGGCCATCCGCATTTCGAGCGCACGGCGGAATTCGTCGCGCGCTTCGACCAGACGACCATCGTGCCGGGCCAGCCCGAGGCGCCGCTCGAGGCCTTCGCGCCCATGCTCGGCCGCATCCTCTCCCGCCCGCCGCGGCGGATCGCCCCGCGTGAGGACTGAACCACCCGCACTACGCTGGAGGCGCCGCCGTCATGTTGCGGGGCAGTGGCTGCAATTCGCCCTCTTCATCGGGCTGCTCGGCTGGCTGCTCGTCGATGGCGCGCGGAACATGGGCTATAATTGGCAGTGGTATCGCGTGCCGCGCTACGTCGTGCAGGTCTTCGATGGCGAGGTCTTCCTCGGTCCGCTGCTGAAGGGTCTGCTGGTGACGCTGGAGATCAGCGCCTATGCGCTGGTGCTGACCATCGTCATTGGCCTGTTCGCCGCGGTGCTGCGACTGTCCTCCTCATTGGCCGGGCGCTGGCTCGTGATCGGCTATGTCGAGGTGATCCGCAACACGCCGCTGCTGGTGCAGCTCTATTTGGTCTATTTCGTGCTCGCCCCGGTGCTGGGGCTGGAGCGTTTCTGGGCTGGTGTCCTCTGCCTCGCAGTGTTCGAGGGCGCCTTCGCGGCGGAGATCTTCCGCGGCGGCATCCAGGCCGTGCGGCGCGGGCAATGGGAAGGTGCCTGGGCGCTCGGCCTGTCGCGCGCCCAGGCCTATCGCTTCATCGTGTTGCCGCAGGCGCTGCGGGTGATCCTGCCGCCGCTGGCGGGGCTCGCCGTTTCCCTGGTGAAGCACTCGGCCATCGTCAGCATCATCGCGGTCTTCGACCTGACGAATGAGGGCCGAAACGTGATTTCCGACACTTTCCTGACCTTCGAGATCTGGTTGACCGTCGCGGCGCTCTATCTTCTTGTGACGGTTACCCTCTCGCTCGGTGTGGGCGCGCTGGAAAGGCGCCTCAAGGGCAGTGCCGCGTGATGCAACCTTCTGCATGGAGATTTGACGATGAGTGAGAACGAAAAGCCTGGCCTGAGCCGGCGCTTCCTGGCCCCCGCCGCTGGCAGCGCCGCCGCGCTCGGTGCGCTGGTCTTCGGCGGGCGCACCGCAATGGCGCAGGGCGCGGATGCGCGCGCTGCCCTTGCCGCCACCTCGATGATCGAGGAGGTGAAGCGCCGCAACACGCTGCGCGTCGGCATGTCCACCTTCGTGCCCTGGGCCTTCCGCAATCGCGCGGGTGAGCTGATCGGCTATGAGATCGATGTCGCCAACCGGCTTGCGCAGGATCTGGGCGTGCGCGCCGAATTCGTGCCCACCGCCTGGGACGGCATCATCCCCGCCCTGCTCGCGGGCCGGTTCGACGCGATCATTGGCGGTATGAGCATCACCCCCGCGCGCAACCTCTCGGCCAACTTCACCTCGGCCTATTCGGCCACGGGCGTGGACATGGTCTCGAGCAGGCGGCTCGCGGACGGGATGACGACGATCGAGTCCTACAACCGCCCGAATGTCACCATCACCGGTCGCCGCGGGACCTCGGGCATCGTCGCCGCGCAGCGCCTGATGCCGCGCGCGACGATCCGCCAGTTCGACGATGACGCGCAGTCGATTCTCGAAGTGGTGAATGGCCGCGCCCATGCCATGGTGGGCTCCGTGCCGCGGCCGCTCTTCGCCGCGCTCGACAATCCCGAGGCGCTGTTCCGCCCCTTCGCGCAGCCGCTGGTGCGCCAGGCGGATGCCATGGCGGTGCGCAAGTCGGACATCGATTCGCTGAACTTCCTCAACAACTGGATCATGCTGCGCCAGCTCGATGGCTGGCTGGAGGAGCGGCAGGCCTATTGGTTCGGCGCGCGCGAGTGGCGCGACCAGGTCCCGGGCTGAGCTCCCTGGACCGAGAGGCTACCGGCGGGCCCTATGCCCGCCGGCGGCGCGGCTTTGGCGCGGCGGATGCGGTGGTGCTTGGCCTCGTGCTGGGTGCCGGCCTGTTGCTGGCCTGGCGCGCGGGCCTCGCGCTCGATTATCGCTGGAACTTCGCGCCGGTCTGGGCCTTCGTCGCGCGCTGGGATGCGGAGCGTGGCTGGGTGTCGAACCTGCTGTTGCAGGGCGTCTTCACCACGCTGCGCGTCTCCTTCTGGGCAGCGATCATCGCGGCGGTGGTCGGCGTGCTGATGGGCGTGGCGCGCACCTCGCAGCTGCTGCTGCCGCGCCTCATCGCCGGCTTCTATGTCGAGACCATCCGCAACATCCCGCCGCTGGTCTTCATCTTCGTCTTCTATTTTTTCGTGACCAGCCAGATCCTGCCCGCGCTCGGCATCGAGGATTGGATCCGCCGCCAGCCGCCCGGCTCGCTCTGGTGGATCGAGATGATGTTCGGCCCGCCGCAGCAGGCCGCCGGCGTCATCGCCGCCATCCTTTGCCTCGGCCTGTTCGAAGGCGCCTATGTGACCGAGATCGTGCGCGGTGGCATCCGCTCCATCGCGCCGGGTCAGAGTGAGGCCGCGCGCGCGCTCGGCCTGTCGCGGGCGAAGACGCTGCGGCTGGTGGTGTTGCCGCAGGCGATCGCGCGCACCGTGCCGCCGCTGGCGGGGCAGGCGGTGTCGCTGGTGAAGGACAGCTCCATCATCTCGCTTGTCTCGATCCAGGATCTGACCTTCCTGGGCAGCGAGGTCTCGGCCACGACCAATCGCGTCTTCGAGACCTGGATCGTGGTCGCGCTGTTCTACTTCATCATCTGCGGCGCGCTGTCGCTCATCGCCGCACGGCTGGAGCGGCGCTTTGCGGTGCAAAACAGGTGATCGCTAGACCTGCATCAGCCCGACGCGGCGCGCGGCGATGATGCGATAAAGCGGGTCTCCCCAATGCTGCTCCTCGCAGCGCGAACTCCAGACCAGCGAGATGTCGTGCTCGTCATTGGAGGCAACGGCGGCGGCCGCGATGGCTTCCCAGGACGGGGCGGGCAGGGCGCGCTGCCGCGCTGCTTCCGCCGCGATCAGCGGCAGGGGGAATTCCATCTTCGGATAGACCGAGGCGATGGCCTGCCAGAAATAGCGGATCGCGCGCGCCTGATCGGCCGGCGCGAGCACCGGCATCAGCATGCGCAGCCAATGCGTGCCGGTCACGGCATGCAGCGCGCAGAATTCCATCGTTGCCGCCATGACATGCAACGAATCGCGCGCGATGCGGCCGAGTGTGTCGGGGCCGATCTCAAGCCAATCATGCACCGGCGCGAAATCCGGCATCGCCGCGGTCTCGCGCATCGCGTGCCAGAGCAGCCCGTCATCGAAGGTCATGGCGCGCAGTGACGGCGTGGCGGCGATGCGCAGCAGCACCTCGGCCGGTTCTGCGGTGATCGGCGCGCTGCCCACGCCCTCGCCGAGCGGCAGGAAGGTGGCGCACCAATAGCCCAACGCCTCAGCCACCTCGGCCCGATCGTCGCTGTCCACCGCATAAGCAAGGCGCATCAGCGCGTGCAGCGCGCTGGCCGCGATGCCGGGCAGCAAGTCGGGCAGATAGGCGCGGATCAGCGTGGTGGCATCGCCGACCCGTGACAGCTCAGCGCTGAAGAAAGCGCGATAGGCGCTCTCCGCCGCCCGTGTGCCCAGATGGTCACGCCAAGTCTCGCGTGTGATCAGGATGGGCGAGGCTGCCATCGGGCGCAGCGGATTGGTGATGGCATAGGCATCGAGGAAGCGGCGCAGATCGGCCTCCGTGCCCCCGAGCCGGCGCTGCGCGAGCATCGCCATGGCGGCGTGGTTGGAGAGATCCTCGCCGAATTCAGCACTGTAGCCGCGGGCTTCGCTTAGCGCGTCCTGCATCCGCCTGCCTCCTTCGATCAAACCGATGGCGGCAATGCAGGCATCATGCCAGCACGCTGCCTCGTGCGATGATGCGCCCGGCCTTCACCACCAGCGCGCGCGCCGGCGCGGTGGCCACGGCCTCCGCTACGCCCTCGGCCGCGACCAGCACGAGGTCGGCGGGCGCACCCTCGACGAGACCCTGTGTCGGCAGCCCGAGCACGCGCGCTGGGGCAAGGGTGACGAGGTCGAGTGCAAGGCGCAGTTCCGCATCAGTGACGAGCCCGGCGCGATAGCCCACCACGCCAGCGCGCCGCAGCATGTCGCCATCGCCATAGGGCGACCAGGCGTCGCGGATGTTGTCGGAGCCGCAGAAGACGGTCACGCCCTCCGCAACGAGGCGCTGCACGGGCGGCATGGCGGCGGTGCCGGGGCCGTTCGTCATGATCGCGACACCGCCTTCCGCCAGCGCGGCGGCAGTGCGCGCAAGCGTCGCCTCCGGCACCTCACCCAGCGCATAGGCATGGCTGACGGCCACGCGCCCCTGCATCCCCGCGGCCTTGCTGCGACCCGCGATGCGGCGGAGTTCCCAGGCGCCGAGCTCGCCCGGGTCGTGCAGATGGATGTCGATCGGCACGCCATGCCGCTCCGCGATGCCGAAGATGATGCCGAGCTGGCCTTCAACATCCTCATCGATGCAGGCGGGGTCGAGTCCACCCACCACATCGGCGCCGGCACGCACCGCATCCTCGAGTAGCGCCGCGCCGCCCGACAGGATCACGACGCCCGATTGCGGGAAGGCGACGATCTGCATGTCGAGCAGATGCGCGACCTCGCCACGCATTTTGAGCAGCGCCTCAAGACCCGCGAGGCCCACATCGGCATCGATGTCGACATGGGTGCGGATGGCCGTGGTGCCCCGCTGGGCGATGTACTCGACAAGGCGGCGCGCGCGCAGCGCCATGGGCTCCGCAATAGCGCGCCGTTGCGCGCGTTCTGCGGCGATGCGCCCGGCGATGCTGTCATCGGGGCGATGCGGGATCCAGGGCAGGCCGAGGAAGGTCTTGTCGAGATGGATATGCCCATCCACGAGGCCCGGCAGTGCAAGCAGCCCGCCGCAGGGCTCGACCACTGCGGCGGTGAGCGTGCCCGGTGGCGCGAGGCACGCAATGCGGCCCTGGGTGATCCCGATATCCTGTGCCACGCCATCGATGCGCAGATCGGCTAGCACAAGATCGAAGCTCATGCGCGGTGCCGCTCCACCCCGCCAACCACGGTTGCCACCACCCGCGTCCCGGCGATGCCGATGGGATCAATGGTAAGGACATCCCTGTCCAGCATCGCAAGATCGGCAAGCTTGCCGATCTCCAGCGAGCCCTTCTCATGCTCCTCGCGCTGTGCCCAGGCACCAAGCGTGGTGTAGGCGCGCAGCGCTTCCAGGGCCGTGATCGCCTCCCGCGCATCGAGATCGGCGCCGGTTGTCGTGCGGCGCGTGACCATCGCGCCGAGTGCTGTCCAAGGCGAGACGCGGCAGACGGCGAAATCGGAATGGCCGGGCGCGGGCACGCCGGCATCGATCAGGCTGCGATGCGGCCACATCCAGCGCATCGCCTCCTGCCCGCGATTGGCGGCATAGGCCTCGCCGAGTTCATCCATGAAGCCCGTGGCGGAGGAGTCGACGAAGCCGCCGCGCTTCAGCCGGTCCAGGATCGGCGGCGTGACGTAGCAGCAGTGCTCCACGCGCATCCGATGATCCGTGACGGGATGCGCGGCGAGCGCGGCCTCCATCACGTCGAGCGCGAAATCGATGCCGCGATCGCCAACACCCTCGATCATCACCTGCAAGCCGGCCTTGTGCGCAGCGGTGGCGCGCTGGATCAGATCCGCCTTCTCGTAGAGCAGCATGCCGGTATTGGGCACGGGCTCGCCGGGCACGGGCGTGCCGAGATAGGGGTCCCAATAGGCGGCGGTACGGCCGGAGGTGGAGCAATCCGGGCACCATTCGACGCCGATCAGGCGAAGCCATTCATCGCCGAAGCCGGATTGGAGCCCAGCGCCGATGAGGTGCGGAATCAGGGGCTCGTCGCGGCCGCTGGCGATGATGCCCATGCGCATCCGCCACAGCCCCTCCCGCTTCATGCGCTGATAGGCGCGGATCGCCTTTGCGGGTGTCAGCGAATTCGCCACCGAGGTGATGCCCTCGGCGAGGCATTGGTCCTGCACGAGTTCCATGCCCTCGGCGATGTCAGCCTCGCTGTCCTGGCCGTGCACGGCGCTGAGGAAAACATGCGCCGCCGTCTCGCGGACCAGGCCGGTGAAGGTGCCGTTGCCGAGGCGATCGAAGCGGCCGAAGGCGGGGTCGGGCGTATCCGCGGTAACGCCGCAGGCGGCGAAGGCCGCGCTGTTGGCAAGGCCGAGATGCCCATCCGTGCGCAGGATGAAGATCGGCCGGCCAAGGCTCGCCGCATCAAGTTCGGCAAGCGTCGGATAGCCGCCCGATTGGCGTTCGTTGAGTCGGTAGAAGGCGCCCCAACGGCCCGGCGGCAGCGCCGCGCAACGCGTGCGGATGGTGGCGAGCAACTCGTCGCGCGTGCGCACGCGGTCGGGGGAGACCAGCGTCCAGGCGCGCAGCCGGATGGCGTAGGCATCCGGATGGGCGTGGCTGTCCACGATGCCCGGAATGACGCGCCTGCCCTCGGCGTTCAGAACGCGCGTACCGGCGTCGATATGGTCGCGGATCGCATCATCGCTGCCCAGCGAGACGATCCGGCCATTCCGGGCCGCGAGGGCACTACACTCTGTGCCTGCCGCGTCCATCGTCGCGATGCGGCCATTCAGCAGGACGAAATCGGCGTTCATGCCGCCCTCCGATCCAGCGCATCGCGCAATTTGTACCAACCGCCCACGATCGGCAGGAACCACGGATTGCCCGAGTAGAAGGGTCGTGTCGGGAAATCGAGCCCGTCCAGAGCAAACTTCTCATTCGCCGCACCGGCCAGTTTCAGCGCGACATTGTGGCCGAGCCAAGTGGCCATCGCGACGCCGCTGCCCTGGCAGCCGGCCGCGAAATGCACGCCATCCTGCACGCCGATATGCGGCAGATAGTCGAAGGTGAAGGCGACATTGCCGGTCCAGGCATGGGTGATGCGGATCTTCGCCAATTCCGGAAACACCGCCGACATCATCGCATGCAGCGCCGGTGCGCTCTGTTCGGCCGTGGCACTGCGGAAGCTCGCGCGCCCGCCCCAAAGCACGCGCTTGCCATCCGGTGACGGCCGGAAATAGTTCAGCACGAGCTTGCTGTCGCTGATCATGCGCCGGCCTGGGAACAGCCGGTCCATCGTCTCGGGCGGCAATTCCTCGGTCGCGATGATATAGGAGTTGAGCGGCACCAGGCGCCGCGCCAGCCAGGGCATCGCCGTGCCGCGCTTGTCGAGCGAATAGCCATTCGTCGCGACCAGCACCGCATCGGCGCGCAACTCGCCCTTATCGGTGGCGAGGCGCACGCCGCCGCCCTCATGCTTGATGCCCTGCACGCGCACGCCATCGACGAGGATCGCGCCCGCGCGCGAAGCCGCTGCCGCCAGGCCGCGGGCGTACTTGCCGGGGTGGAGACTGCCGGTGGCCGCCGCCGCCATGCCGCCCTCGTAATGGTCGGAGCCCAGAAATTCGCGTTGGCGGGATTTCGGGATCATCTCGGTCGGCAGTCCGGTTAGCTCGGCGATCCAATCCGCCTTCTTCGCCATCGCCGCATGATGCCCGCGCGACCAAGCCCCCACGTAACGCCCACATCGCACATAGTCGCAATCGATGCCCTCTCGGGAAATCGTCTCCTCGATGAAGGGGAAGGAGGCCGCGGCGGCCTGGGTGATGTTGCGCGCCTTCTCCTCCCCATAGCGCTGCGCCAGGCCGGCGGAGGCCACCTTTAGGCCGCCCGAGACCATGCCGCCATTGCGCGAGGAAGCGCCCCAGCCGATGCGCTCGGCATCCAGCACAGCGACCTCATGGCCCAGGCGGCGCAGGGTGAGGGCGGCGGAGAGACCGGCATAGCCGCCGCCCACCACCGCCACCGCCACGCGGTCGGGCAGGCGCGCCTCACGCGCCTCCGGCTCGGCTGCTTCCCACCACCAGGGACGGGCCTTGAAGCCCGGCGCGAAGAGTTCCTGCATTTCCTGCATTGCCGTCGCCGGCATCCCGCTGTTCACTTGCACCGGTAGGTTCCTGCCGGACGCCGATCCGATCAAGGGACCAAAGCGACGAGGTCGGGAGATATCGGGCGATGCGCGAGATTCAGAGCTTCCAGCAGGATTGCGTCGAGCTGGCCTTCGAGAGGTATCGGGCGGGCGGCGTCAGCCGCCGCACGCTGCTCGCCGGGCTTGCTGCGCTGGGGGCCACGCCGCTGCTGGGTGGCGAGGCTGCGGCGCAGCCGGCGCGGCAGCTCGTGATGGTGAATTGGGGCGGCATCGCCAACCAGGGCTTCGGCCAGTTCTATGGCGACCCCTTCACGGCCGCCAACCCCGGCGTGCGCGTGGTGCAGGACAGCACCGGCCCCTCTGCCGGTCGCATCCGTTCCATGGTCGAGAGCGGGCGTGTGACCTGGGACATCTGCGATAGCTCCGCCACTTCGGCCTTCCTGCTCGGCGGGCTGAACCTGCTGAACGCAATCGACTACAATGTCGTGAAGCGCGACGATGTGATCGGGCCGACCTTCGCGCTGGAGCACGGCGCCGCGCCCTATTCCTTCAGCAACGTGCTTGTCTATGACAGCAGCAAATTCCCCCAGGGCGGGCCGACGAGCTGGGCGGATTTCTGGGACCTCCGCCGCTTCCCCGGCACGCGGCTGCTGCGCCGCGACGCCGCCGGCGCGCTGGATGCGGCGCAGATGTCGCTCGGCAAGTCGCCGGCCAACCTCTATCCGCTTGACATCCGCGCGAGCCTCGCCCGGGTGCGCGAGATCCGGCGCAACACGGTGTTCTGGAGCAGCGGATCGGAATCGGAACAATTCATCCGCACCGGTGAGGCGGTGATGGGCCAGATCTGGCACACCCGCGCCAAGGTGCTGGAGGCCGAGAGCAATGGCCGGTTCAAGTTCATCTGGAACCAGGGCATCCTGCAGCCGGGCATCTTCGTCAGCCCGCGCGGCAATCCGGGCGGGGCGCTCGTGCAGCAACTGCTCGCCTCCATGCTCTCCAACGCGGCTGGGCAGGTTGAACTGCTGAAGTTCCTCGGCAATGGTCCGACCAATCCGCGCGCCGCGGCGCTGGTCCCGGCGGAATTCAAGCGCTTCAACCCGACCGAGCCCGCCAATGCCGCCGTGCAGGTGGCGCAGGATGGGCGCTGGTGGGGCCAGAACTACGCGCAGGCGAATGCCGACTACATCGACATGGTCACGGGCTGAGGTTACGTATCGCGCATGTCGATGACGGGACACGCGCTCGCCTTCAGGGGCCTGACGAAACGCTATGGCAGTTTCACCGCGGTGGAGGATGTCTCCCTCGCGGTGGAGCAGGGCGAGTTCCTGACGCTGCTCGGCCCCTCGGGCAGCGGCAAGACGACGATCCTGATGTGCATCGCGGGCTTCGTCGCGCCGAGCGCCGGCGCGATCCTGCTCGATGGGCGCGACATCACGGCGCTGCCGCCCGAGAAGCGCGATTTCGGCATGGTGTTCCAGGGCTATGCGCTGTTCCCGCACATGACCGTGGCGGAGAACGTGGCCTTTCCGCTGCGCGTGCGCCGCATGGGCCAGGCGGAGCGCGAGGCGAAGGTGCGTGCCGCACTCGATCTCGTGCAGCTAGCGCAATTCGGCGAGCGGTTGCCGCGCCAGCTTTCCGGCGGGCAGCAGCAGCGCGTGGCACTCGCCCGCGCGCTGGTCTTCGATCCTGCCTTGCTGTTGCTGGACGAACCGCTTTCGGCGCTCGACAAGAAGCTGCGCGCCGAGTTGCAGGAGGAACTGCGCGCGCTGCACCGCCGCGTCGGACGCACCTTCGTCAACGTCACGCATGACCAGGAGGAGGCGCTGGCGCTGTCCGACCGCGTGGCGATTCTCAACCACGGCAAGCTGGTGCAGCAGGGTGCGCCCGCCGAGCTCTATGAGCGGCCGCGCACGCGCTTCGTCGCGGATTTCCTCGGCAAATCCAACTTCCTGCACGGCACGGTGCGGGAGATGGCGCCGGGCCGAATCGGCATCGCCGCCGGTGGCACGCGGCTGATGCAGATGATCCCCGAGGCAGCGCCGCGCCCGGCGCTCGGCACGCCCGCGCTGCTCTCGCTGCGCCCTGAGAAGATCGCGCTGCTGGCCGAGGGCGAGAGTGCGGAGAATGAGGCGGTGGGCCGCATCACCACCTGGTCCTATCTCGGCGCGGGTTTCTCGCTGGTCGTGGAGACGCCCGATCTCGGCGCCATTCGTATCGTGCTGCCGACCTGGCGCGCGCCGATCGCGCCCGCAGAGGGGCTCACGGTGCGGCTCGGCTGGGCGGCTGATGCCTCGGTGCCGGTTATGGATGACGCCGCGTGATGGGGTTGCGGCGGGATGGCGGATGGTATGCGCTGATCCTGCCGGCCTTCCTGCTGATGAGCGTCTTCTACATCGCGCCGATCCTGCAGGTGCTCGCCATCTCCTTCACTGAGCCACAGCCAGGCTTGGGCAATTACGAGCGGCTCTTCACCTCGGAGAGCATCCACCGCGTGATCCTGACCACGCTGCGCATCTGCGTCATCACCACAGCGCTCGCGCTGCTGCTGGGCTATGCGCTGTCCTACCGCATCGCGCTGTCGAGCCCGCGGGCGCAGCGCTGGTGGATCCTGGTGGTGCTGGTGCCGCTGTGGATCAGCGTGCTGGTGCGTGCCTTCGCCTGGGTCACGCTGCTGCGCCGGCAGGGGTTGGTGAACAACACGCTGATGGAAGCGGGGCTGATCAGCGAGCCGCTGGCACTGGTCTGGAACGAATTCGGCATCATCGTCGGCATGGTGCACTACATGGTGCCCTATGCCGTGCTGCCGATGCTGGCGAGCATGCGGGAGATCGACCCGCGCTTGCTGGCGGCCGCGCGTGGACTCGGCGCGTCGCGCGGCGCGGTGTTCCGGCGCATCTTCCTGCCGCTGTCGCTGCCCGGGCTGATCGCGGCGGGCGTGCTGGTCTTCATCTTCTCGCTCGGCTTCTACATCACGCCGGCCATCCTCGGCGGCGGCAAGACGCTGATGGTGGCGGAGTGGATCGGGCTGCAGATCCTCGACCTCATCCGCTGGGGGCTGGGCACGATGATGGCGACCATGCTGGTGGTGGCGATCCTCGCCACGCTCGCGGTGTTCTCGCGTATCGTCGATCTGCGGCGCATCTTCGGATCGGGCGCCTGATGGAGGGCACGCATAAGCCCGGCCCCTTCGCCAATGGCCTCGCCTGGACGGTGGCGCTGTATCTCGTGCTGCCGATCAGCATCATCCTGCCCGTCTCGCTGACCGACCAGCGCTTCCTTTCCTTGCCGAAGGATGGGCTGAGCCTGCGCCACTACGCCAATCTCTTTGCCTCGCCCGAGTGGTTGGCCTCAATCGGGCAGAGCCTCGCCATCGCGGTGGCGGCGACGCTGATCTCGGTCGTCGCCGGCACGCTTTGCGCCATCGGTTGTTGGCGCATCGGGCGGCGCAGCACGGATCTCGTGCGCGCGCTGATGCTGCTGCCGATCATCATTCCCTCGATCGTCTATGCCATCGGGCTCTATCGGTATTTCGCGAAGCTCGATTTGCTGGATCGCTTCCTAGGTGTGGCCATCGCGCATGGCGTGACCGGCATCCCCTATGTGGTGATCACGGTGGCCACGGCGCTCGCGGCCTTCGATCCGCGCCTGGAGCAGGCGGCACGCGGCATGGGTGCGAGCCTGGGGCAGACGCTGCGCTGGGTGATCCTGCCGCGCATCGCGCCGGGCATCGTCTCTGGCGCGATCTTTGCCTTCATCCACAGCTGGGATGAGTTGGTGATCGTGCTCTTCATCGCCTCGCGCGATGTCTTCACCCTGCCGCGCCGGATCTGGGACGGCATCAACGAGAACCTTGACCCCACCATGGCTGCCGTCGCGGTGCTCATGGTGATCTTCACGGTATTGCTGCTGGTCGCTGACCTCGCCTTGCGTGGTCGGCGCGATCGCTGAAGGGAGAGAACCGCATGTCCTTCGCCATGAGCGAGTTCGACCATCGCTACAACATGCTCATCGAGCGCTTCGCGAGCGAGCCCGCGCCCGGCTTCGAATCCGACTCCGAGCAGCGCTTCGTCTGGGGCCGCGCCTGGGGCTGCAATTCCGATGTTGGGCGGCTGCGCGCCGTGCTGATGCACCGTCCCGGCGAGGAAATGCGCGTGGTGGACACGCTGCCGCATATCCCTGAGCTCAACGCTTTCGGCGACCCCAGCACCGGCGCCTATTGGCGCGGCAATGTCCGCCCCACGCTTGCCGAGCAGCAGGCGCAGCATGATGCCCTCGCCGCCGCGCTGCGCGAGGAGGGTGTTGAAGTCATCACCCTCAAGCGCGCCGCCGCTGGGCGGCACAAATCCATCTACACGCGCGATTCCTGCATCGCGATCCAGGGCGGGGCCATCGTCACCCGCATGGGTCCGCGCATCCGCCGCGGCGAGGAAGCGCCGGTCACCGAGACCCTCGGCGCGATCGGCATGCCGATCCTGCGCACCATCCACGGCACCGGGCTGCTCGAGGGCGGCAGCTTCGCCTACATTCGGCCCGATGTCGCGGTCGTCGGCGTCTCCTCGCGCGTGAATGAGGAAGGCGCGCGGCAGCTGGAAGAAGTGCTTGCCGTGCAGGGCACGCGCCTCATCCGCGTGCAGATCCCGGGCTTCCGCCTGCATATCGACGGCGCCTTCGTGATGATCCACCACGACGTCGCCATCGTGAATCCTTCGACCCTTCCCTTCGTCTTCATGGAAGAGCTCAAGCGCCTCGGCATCCGGCTGATCACGCTCAACCACGAGGATCCCTCCTGGGCCGTGAACTGCTTGGCCGTCGCACCGGGGCGCGTGCTGATGAGCGACCAAGTCAGCCCGCGTACACAGGACGCGCTGGACAAGGCCGGTATCAGCATCCGCCTGGTTGCCTACGACAAGGTCGGCCTGGGCGGCGGCGGCATCCATTGCTCGACGAGCCCGCTGGTGCGTGACGCGGTGTGAGCGGGGTGGCCCTGCGAGGGGCGCTGCCCCTCGCGCTCCCCGCAAAGGGTCAGTGGACCCTTTGAACCCATTCGTTCATGTCGGAAGAGGGAGGGGCCGAAGTGCCCCTCCCTCTTCCGACATAAAGGGAGTCCAGAGGGCCCACGGGCCCTCTGGTGGGGGTGGCGGGGGCAACGTCCCCCGCAAGTCACCGCCGCTCGCCATCGCGCGGCGCCAGCCCGTAGCGCGCGACGAGTTGCCAGACATGGGCGGGAATCATCGATTTCATGCGCCGCGGTTGCTGTCGGCGCAGATGCAGCACCGTCTCCACCGCCTTCATCTCCACGCGTGCGCGGGCGAATTCCAGGCCGCGCGGGCCGATGCGCGGCATCAGCCAGCCGATGATCGGGCGCAGCCAGTTCGGCATGCGGCGCAGCGGCAGCCCGCCCGCGGCGCGTTCGGTGTTCGCCAGGAAGCCCTTCACCGCCCCGTCGCGCTTGCCGGCGCTACCGGGCTCGCTCAGTTGCACCTCGGTGCCGAGCAGGGAGAGCAACTCCTCGCCGCGCTCGTTGCGCACGAGTAGCCATTGTGCGCCCTGGCCGCCCATGTAGCCGACCGTGATGTCGGCGAGGACGTTGGTGTAGTCCACACAGCTGCGGCAGGTGAGGGGGAAGAAGTCCGATGGCAATTGGCTGATCGGCAATTGCAGGAAGGGAATCTCGCGCTGGCGCCCATCGGCGAAGCGCAGCTCGACGTAGTAGTCGGCGCGGAATTCGAGATAGGTGATGCTGTCGGGATCCTCATCGAGCAGTGCGAGGAACTGATGGAAGTTCTCGGTCGTCGTGTTGTCGGAGCAGGGCGTGCCGATGACGTAGAGCCGCTCGAAACCCATCTCCTTCTCGAGTGCTCGCAGCGCATAGACCTGGCAAGGGATGCCGATGATGGCGATGCGCGTGAAGCCCTGCGCGCGGGCCGGTTCCAGCAAAGCGAGCAGCGGCGCGTAGCCCATGCGCATGCCGCGGCATTGCGCCATGCCCTCGGGCTTGGTGACCAGCACGGGCACGGGCCGCCAGCGATCCTCGGGGTGCGGCGCCATGGTCAGCACCGCCTGCACGGCGCCGGTCGCGAGCAGTTTCTCGCCAAGGCGCGTGGCGATGCCCGTCCATTGCGCGCCGTCGAGCGCGGGGGTGAGGGCGGCGCGCAGCATGCGGCGGAAGGGGCCGAAATGCAGCTCGTCCGGCCGCGCCGAATCGCGCGCCCGGCCATGCACCTGCGTTTCGAGCGCGGTGTAGTCCGGCTTGATGAATTGGCAGGCCTGGCCGCAGGCCTTGGCGTTCGCCATGCGCGAAACGCCGCAATCGGTGCAGAGGCCGCGCGGCGCGGCCTCTGCCAGGGGCGGCGCCCAGACGGCTGAATTCCTGTCGCCCAAGCTCACGCGCCGCCCCCCCCTGCCTTGGCGTCGAGCCTAGGGGAGCGCCGCGCGCGCCGCCAGACTCAGGCGGCGAGGGTGGGGTAATCCGTGTAGCCGGCCGCGCCGCCGCCGTAGAACTTGCCGATATCCGGCGCGTTCAGGGGCGCATTGGCGCGCAGCCGCGCCGGCAGGTCCGGGTTCGCGAGGAACGGCACGCCGAAGGCGATGGCCTCGGCCCGGCCCGCGCCGATATCGGCCTCGGCCTTCGCGCGGTCATAGCCTGCGGCGAGGATCACCTTGCCGCCGTAATGCTTCTTCGCCAGGGCCGCGATGTCGAGGTCCTTCGGCGTGCCCATGATGTGCAGCCAGGCGAGGCCCTTCGGCGCCAGCGCCTTGAAGAGATGCGTGTATGTGCCTTCGACATCGTCATCCTGGATGTCGTTGAACGTGCCACCAGGGCTGACGCGGATGCCCACGCGCCCCGCGCCGATCGCCGCCACGGCCGCATCCACGGCGGCCAGCGCGAAGCGCGCGCGGTTCGGGATCGACCCACCCCACTCATCGGTGCGCTGGTTCGCGTTGGTGGCGAGGAACTGGCTCGGCAGGTAGCCATTCGCGGCGTGGATTTCGATGCCGTCGAGGCCCGCGGCCACGGCGTTCTTCGCAGCACTACCGTAGCTGGCGATGGCGCGCGCGATCTCGGCCTCGGTCATCGCGCGCGGCACGGGCAGCGGCTTCATGCCGGTATGCGTGTACATGTCGCCCTTGGCGGCGATGGCGGAGGGCCCAATGGGCGTCTCACCATCCAGCAGGTCCGGATGCGAGATGCGCCCGACATGCATGAGCTGTGCTGCGATCTTGCCGTCCTTGGCGTGCACGGCGGCGGCGACGGCACGCCAGCCCTCGATCTGCGCGGCATTGTAGAGGCCGGGGATGTCGATGTAGCCGTGGCCCATGCGCTCGGGTGCCGTGCCCTCGGTGATGATCAGGCCGGCGGAGGCGCGCTGCGTGTAGTACGCGGCGTTCAGGGCGTTCGGGGTCAGGCCGGGTGAGCGGTTGCGCGTCATTGGCGCCATCACGACGCGATTGGCGAGCGTGATGCTGCCAAGCTGGGTCGGGGCGAAGAGCGGGCTGTCCTGAGACATCGAGGATATCCTTGTGCGTGGCGGCGGAACGCCGTTGCCCCTACAGGTGGGGGCGGCGCGGCCTGCGCACCATCACAAAGGGTGGATGGCGACCATCATCACCGATGATGACGCATTCGCGTTATTCAGGCTCGCCACGCGCAACCCAATCGCGATAGGCGGCGTTGACCGTCTCATTCGGCGGGTAGAGGCCCGGCAGGCGCTCGCCCTTCAGCACGCGGCCGCGGATGTAGCGCTCCACGCGGTCCTGCTCGACGGCGGCGGGCAGCACGGTCGCGGCAAGATGCGCGGGGCAGATGGCGACGCCATCGGTATCCGCCACCACCTGGTCGCCCGGGAACACCGTGACGCCACCGCAGGCGATGGGCAGGTCGATATCGGCGAGCATGAGCGCGACGAAGGAGGGCGGAGGCGCCGCAGCGCGGCAGAACATGGGCAGCCCGAGTGCGGCGATCTCCGCCACGTCGCGCATCGCGCCGTCGCATACCACGCCGGCCACGCCGATGGCCTTGAGACGCGCGCAGATGACATCGCCGAGGATGCCGGCATCCTCGCGCGCCATGCCGTCGATCACCAACACATCGCCTGGCTGCAGGCGATCCAGCAGCTTGTGCATGAGTGCCTGCGGGTTGGACAGGCTCTGCGACGCAAGCATGTCGTCGCGCACCGGCAGGTAGCGCAGCGTCACGGCGGGGCCGGCGAAACGACACTGCGCGGGGTCATTGGCGCGCAGGCCGCGCACCGCGGCGTTGCGGATGCCGTGGCTTTTCAGCAGGAGCGTGGTGACGGTGGCGGCGCTGGCGATGCTCATGTCCTGCCCTATTCCGCCGTGGCGCCGGAAGCCCGCACGGCGGGGCCCCATCGCTCCGCCTCGGCGCGGATGAAATCGGTGAAGGCGGCACGCGTGCTGCCCTGGGGTATCGCGCCACCATCGGCGACACGACGCGCGATGTCACCATCCCGCGCGGCGGCGCCGATGACGGTCGCGAGTTGGTCGAGCAGGCCGGCGGGCACGCGGGCGGGGGCAACGAAGCCGAGCCAGGAGGTCGCCTCGAAACCCGGCAGGGTCTCAGCCACCGTGGGCAGGTCCGGGGCCTGGGGCAGGCGCTGCGGCGTGGTCACCGCGATGCCGCGCAGCGTGCCCTCGCGTGCGAATTGCAGGCCGGTGACGACGACATCCACCATCATCTTCACGCGCCCCGCCTGCACATCGGCGATCGCGCCCGCCGTGCCGCGATAGGCCACATGCGTGAGCGGCACGCCGATGGCCTGCGAAAGCAACTCGCCGGCGAGGTGCTGGCTGGTGCCCACCCCGCCCGAGGCGAAGGCCGTGCCGGGATTTGCGCGCAGCCAGGCGATCAACTCCGGCATGGTGCGCGCGGGCACAGAGGGATGCACCAGGATCATGTTCGGGTTGATCGCGAAGAGCGACAGGGGCGCGAGGTCGCGATCCGGATCGAAGGGCAGGCTGCGATAGAGGTGCCGGTTGATGGCCAGGCCCGAGACGGTGGCCACGCCGATCGTGTAGCCATCCGGCGATGCCTTGGCGACGAGGTCGAGCGTGAGGTTCCCGCCCGCGCCCGGGCGCGGGTCGATCACCACCGGCTGGCCGAGCGCGCGTTCCATATGCGTCGCCACGAGCCGTGCCATCAGGTCGCTGACACCCCCGGGCGGGAAGGGCACGATCATGCGCATCGGGCGCGTGGGGAAGGCCTGTGCGCGCGCGGGCGGCGCGGCCAAGGCGAGCAGCGGTGCGGCCAGCAGGCCACGGCGGGCGATCATGCGCGCTTCCTCCTCATGCCAGGCCGTTGGCGCGCATCAGCCCGCGCATCCAGCCCATGGTGTAGACCATGCCGGTGGCCTCATAGCCCACGGCGATTCCCCCGCCCGTCGGCGGCAATTCGCCGGCCGCGTCGCCCGCCATGGTGGGCGCGTGGTCGGGACGGATCGGCACGTCGAGCCCCGCGGCGGCATAGGCGCGGAACAACGCGGCCATGTCGGTGATGCCCTCATCGGGGAAGGTCTCTTCAAAGGCCTCGGCGGTGCCGCGCAGGTCGCGCAGATGGATGAAGCGGATGAGCTTGGCGAAGCGTGGCACCAGCGCCACCACATCCTCGCCCGCCGCGGCCAGCGTGCCCTGGCAGAAGGTCATGCCGAGCGCGGAGGAGGGCACCAGCGTGCAGGCGCGTTCCAGAGCGTCGGCCGAGGTCAGCACGCGCGCCACGCCGCGCAGCATCGGCACCGGCGGATCGTCGGGATGCAGCGCGATGGTGATGCCCGCGCGCTCGGCGGCCGGCAGCACGCCGCGAAGGAAGGCTTCGAGGTTGCGCCAGATCTGCGCGGCCTCGATCGGCGGCGTGACGAGGGGCGGCAGGGCGGCCGCCGCGGCCGCATCGAAGCGCGAGATCCGCGCCCCGCCACGGCCCTCGGCATGGCCCTCGGTGCGGAACCAACCCGTGCCGCACATGAAGTTCTGGCAGATCAGCGAGATGCCCACCGCGCCGGCCTCTCCCAGCATGGCTGCGTAGCGGGCGATGTCCTCTTCGGCGCCGGGCAGGCCCAGCTTGAAGCGGCCATAGTCGAACTGGTCGCCCTCCAGCCCGATCAGCGTGAAACCGGCGGCAGCGAAACGATCCCGGGCGCGGGCCAGCACGCCGGGCTGCCAGGGCGGGGCCTCGCCGGTCAGTTCGGGCGCGCATTTCGTGATGGCATGCGTAACCCCCATCTGCCGCGCCAGCGCCCAGCGTCGGTCGGGATGTGGCGGCAGCAGCATGGTGATCCGCATGGTCAACTCGGCTGGATGCCGAGGGCGCGGATCAGCGTGGCCCAACGTTGCAACTCGCCACGATAGAAGGCTTCGAATTCAGCGATGCTGGCCGAGGGTGCTGTCTCGATGCCGGCGGTGGCCAGGCGCGCCTGCACGGCCGGCTCGCGCATCGTGTCGGTGATCGCGGCGAAGTAGCGCTCGACGATCGCGCGCGGCACGCCGGCGCGCAGGAAGGTGCCATGCCAGGAACGGAAGTCCACGCTCGGCCCGAAGCCCGCCTCGCGCGTCGTCGGCACTTCGGGGAGTTGCGGCAGGCGGTTCGGCTGCATCACTGCGAGCGCACGCAACTGCCGTGCGGCAAGCTGGCTGAGCAGCGCGCCATCGACCGGCACGAAGGTGCCATCGAGCTGCCCGCCCATCATCAGCGGGATCATCGGCGCGCTGCCGCTGAAGGGCACGGGCAGGTAGCGGAACCCGGCCTCGCGGGCGAGCAACTGTGCGGCGAGGAAGCCCGAAGTGCCGTGCCCGCCATGGCCCAGCGTCAGCTTCTCGGGATTGGCGCGGGCGAAGGCAATCATCTCGCCCAGCGTCCGATAGGGCGTGTTGGGTCCGACCACGATCACCACGGCGACCGCGCTCATCTGCGTCACCGGAACGATGTCCGCGGTGGGATCGTAGCCGACATTCATCAGGGAGGGGTTGGTGCCCATGGTGATCGGCGCCAGGCCAAGCGTGTAGCCATCCGCCGGCTGGCGCAGCACGTGCTGGACCGAGATGTTGAACGAGGCCCCGGGCCGCACATCGACCACCACGGGCTGGCCGAGCCGGGGGGCGAGCGCCTCGGCCACGGTGCGGGCAACGAGATCCACCGTGCCGCCGGGCGGGGCGCCGCTGACGAAGGTGATCGGGCGCGTTGGCCAGGCCTGGGCACGTGCTATGGCGGGTGCGCCGAGCAGCGCGGCGGCGCCGAGCACGGCGCGGCGGGAAAACGACATCTCGATCCTCCCTTGCTATTCATATTTGAACTGGACGTTCCGTTCTGAATAGGCTATCGAGGATTTTCCCTTCGCGTCAACGGTCACGATCCGCCGCATGTCCGACCATCGAATCCCTGCCGTCGATCGGGCGCTGCAATTGCTGGACCTGCTCTGCTCGGGCGCCGAGCCCGCGAGCATCCGCGATCTCTCAGCCCAACTCGCCGTGCCGCGCAGCACGGTCTATCGGATCCTGAACTCGCTGGAGGCGCATGGCGTGGCGCGGCGCGACGCGGCTGGATGCTACGCGCCGGGCCCGCGCCTTCTGGCCTATGCGCGCGCCGTGCCGCAAGGCGCGGATCTCACGACCCTGGCCGCGCCGATCCTCGCCACCCTGGCGGCGGAGGCACGCGCCACGGCGAAGCTCTCGGTGCTGGAAGATGAGTCGGCGCTGGTGGTGGGCGTGGCGGCTGGGCCGGGCGTCTATTCGGTGACGACGCAGATCGGCCGCCGCTTCCCGCTGCATGCGGGGGCGGCGAGCAAGGTGCTGGCCGCGCATCTGCCCGAGGCCGCCTTGCGCAAGCTGCTGCGCGGGAAGCTGGCCCGCGCGACGGTGCAGACCATCACGGATCCCAAGCGCCTCGCAGCCGTGTTCGCGACCGCGCGACGAGAGGGTCTCGCCACCGACGAGGCCGAGTTCATCGATGGCGTGCACGCCGTCGCGGCGCCGGCCTTCGGGCCGGGCGGCGATTGCGTGGCAGCGCTCAGCGTCGCCTACTTGCCGACCGAGCCGCCGACCCGCCGCGCCGAGATGGCGCAGGCCGTGCGCGCCGCCGCGCGGCGCCTCACTGTGGCGCTCGGCGGTGGCTGAGGTTCAGTAGCCGGCCTTCTGCTCCACATCGAAGCCGCGCTTGGCGATCAGCATCGTGCGGTCGAACTCGCAGACCATCTTGCCATCCTGGTTGTAGCCGCGCGTGCGCACGCCGACGATGCCGGCATTCGGGCGAGATTTCGATTCGCGCTTGTCCAGAACTTCGCTTTCGCCACGCAGCGTGTCGCCGGCGAAGAGCGGGAAGGTCAGCTTGATCTCCTTCCAGCCGAGATTGGCGATGGCCTTCTGCGAGACGTCGGACACGCTCATGCCCACCAGCAGCGCCACGGTGAAGGGCGAGCAGATGATGCAGCGGCCGAACTCGCTGTGCTTGGCGTATTCGGCGTCGAAATGCATCGGGTGCTGGTTCATCGTGAGCAGCGTGAACCAGGTGTTCTCGGTCTCGGTGATGGTGCGGTTCGGGCGGTGCTCGTAGATGTCGCCGATAGTGAAATCCTCGAAGTAGCGGCCGAAGCTCTCACGGTAGCGCTGCGGGGCGACTTCGCTATGGGTCTGGACCATGGTGGCTTCCTCGGTTTGTCCGGACAAATCCTCTATCCTGCGCCGCCCCGGCGCTCAACCATGCACCTGGCGCAATCGGCGAAAAGCCGGGGCCGTCAGCATCGGCGTGACGAACAGCGTGAGCTGCGCCGCAGCGATCAGCAGCCCGAGGTCGCTTTCGCCCGGCGGGCCGATCGCCGCCAGCAGCAGCACATTGTTGCGCGTGCCCGAGACGAGCCCCGCCGACAGCGCGGTGCGTACCGGCGCGGCGCGGAACACCAGGTAGCCCAGTGTTT
>Ga0315900_10003258_pt1 | contig 23898 bp, 42 predicted proteins | sample LakEriMetagenome_FD_203521 | JGI IMG/M metagenome (GOLD analysis project Ga0315900, IMG submission 203521) | Freshwater fungal communities from buoy surface, Lake Erie, Ohio, United States - Buoy 12 MA114 | ecosystem: Environmental > Aquatic > Freshwater > Lake > Lake biofilm | place: USA: Lake... | reverse complement strand
CGAAGCAAACCCTGGTGGCATTGGAGCTAATGGAACTGCAAACACTGGTGGTGGAGGTGGTGGTTCTGGTCAGAGCCAAACCACAATCGCTTTCCCTGCTGGTAATGGTGGTTCTGGATTAGCAATTGTTCAAGTGCCAAATAGTCTTGCTATGAATGTTGGTGCTGGTCTTACATATTCACAAACTACCGATAGTGGCTTTAAGTATTACACCTTCACATCGGGTTCTGACACAGTTTCTTTCTTTGTCCCAACAACTTTTACAACAAACTTTTTAGTTGTAGCTGGTGGTGGTGCTGGTGGTGGTGGTCTCGGTGGCGGTGGTGGAGCTGGTGGATACCGCTGTTCAGTAACTGGAGAATCTTCAGGTGGGGGTGCTTCAGCTGAATCTGCACTGACCCTAGAGACTGGCACAAACTACACAGTTACAGTTGGAGCTGGTGGTGCATCCAACACTTATTTAGTAAATAACACAATAACAAATGGTTCTAATTCTGTTTTTGGCACTATAACTTCAACTGGTGGTGGTTATGGTGGTTGGGTAAATACAAGCAACTTGGCTCAGTCTCCATCGACTGGTGGTTCAGGTGGTGGTGGTGTTGGTGGTGGCGGTGGCGGTAACCCCTTTACTGGCTCAGCAGGAACATCTAATCAGGGTTATGCTGGTGGCGATGGCGTTGCTACAACCGCCGCATCAAATGGTGCTGGTGGTGGCGGTGGTGGAGCTGGGGGTAATGGAATTGCTGCTGCTTTAAACGCTGTAGCTGGTAATGGTGGAGCTGGAATAAGCAGCTCAATTACTGGCTCTAGTGTTGCTAGAGCTGGTGGTGGTGGTGGTGGTGCAAGAACATCTGCCTCTGGAACTGCTGGAACTGCTTCTGCTGGTGGTGGAGCTGGAACAAACACCGATGTCAATGCGACAAATGGTTCTGCTAACACTGGTGGTGGTGGCGGTGGCTATGGTGGCTTAGCTTCTGGTTACAAAGGTGGTAATGGTGGTTCTGGTGTTGTAATTATCAAATACCCCGACACCCGCACAATTACAGTCGGAGCTGGTTTGACTTCTTCTACCTCAACAAGCGGCGGATTCAAGGTGACAACATTCACTGCTGGCACAGGTTCGGTTTCTTTTAGTTAGGATATACACATGGCACATTACGCATTCTTAGATGAAAACAACATCGTGACCGAGGTTATTACTGGTCGGGATGAGTGGGAGGTCGTTGAGCAAATCAAGGACTGGGAGCGTTACTACGGAGCGATCCGAGGCCAAGAGTGCAAGCGAACCTCCTACAACGGAAACATCCGCAAGAACTTTGCAGGTATCGGCTACACCTACGACTGGGACAGGGATGCCTTTATCCCGCCAAAGCCTTACCCAAGCTGGATTCTCAATGAGGACACCTGCCGTTGGGAAGCACCAATTCCTTACCCTAATGACGGCGTAATGTATTCATGGGATGAAGAAGCTGGTGATTGGGTCGCAATAGTTTTCCAGCAGGAAAACAAGGCACTTAACTAAGTCGCAGGGTAAAAATGGCTGAGGAAACAAACGGCGTTCGCATAACGCAACGAGACATCTACGAAAAGCTCATCGAGGTTCAATCGGTGCAGATTGAGCTTGTGGCCGATATCAAAAACCTCAAAGACCTACCTGCCCGCATGAATCGAGTAGAGCAGAAACTTGCTCGCATGGAGTGGATCGAGAAGCTAGTATTTACCGCTTTAGGCTCGGGCATAACTGGCTTTATAGCGGCTCTATGGGCGCTTCTAAGATGATTATTCCTCCGGTAAAGGGTAAATACACCATTACCTCTCCCTTTGGCTTTAGAAAGCATCCTATAACCGGAAAGAGGCGCTTGCACTCCGGAATAGATCTAGTAACCGGTAGGAAGAATACGGCGATTATCGCTCCGGAGGCTGGCCTAATAATCGAGGCTAGAAAATCTACAGCCCCAGGCGGCGGCTATGGATATTTTGTAAAGTATCGCGGAGTAAGCGGCGCTACGCATCTTATGGCTCACCTAGAAGAGGGATCTCTAGGCGTAAAGGCAGGGGAAAGAGTAAAGCAAGGTCAAAAGCTAGGGATTATGGGAACTACTGGCGCATCGACTGGAATCCACTTACATTGGGAAGTCCGCGGTAAAACTCCGGTAGATCCTATAAAGTGGATGGCTCGCCAAAATGCCTAGTTGGAAGCACCGCCGAAGGCTAATCTATTTATCTTTCGGGCTATCGACCTTTATGGTAATTTTCGGTGCTATTACCTACCGCTCAGATTCCTCGGTAAGTAGAGAGCTAATTATCGGCGGCGTTGCTCTTATCTCGATTATTCTTACCGCTTATACTGGCTTTGCTACTTATGAAGATGTAAAGAATAGAAAGAGAGAAGATAATGAAATTCTTTAGTATTGAATTTTGGTCGTATTCCGGAGAGCGCGCAATAAAGACAGTTGCTCAGGCCGCTCTTGCTTTTCTAGGTTCGGGATCTATTGGTCTATTTACTATCGACTGGGCAGGTCTAGCCTCGGTATCGCTAGGCGCGGGATTGCTGAGCATCCTTACCTCGGTAGCCTTCAAAAAGGACTAACGCTCATTAGGGGATGTCCCTCCCCAAATGCCATATTTCTGTCCTGACTCGATCGCATATCTAAAGCACTCTTCGACTATCGGGCAGGTAGAGCACATCCTTTTAGCTATAAGGCTTGCTAGTTTTCGGCGAGTTTCATCCCTTATCTCCTCCGGAAAGAATAGCTCCGGAAAAGACTCGCAGGGAACTCCGCCGGAGGCGTGAATAGCCTTGAGAAGCCTATAGTGCTTTTGGTCGAAATGGCCCACCTGAACAGCCTAGAATCAAAAATGTCGGAGGCAGGGGAGAAGATAAGGTATGTTCGAAATATACGCACCAGAAAAGATAAACACCGCTAATTTACTAGGGATTTTCGAGGCCGATTCCGAAGAGTGGCACGCCGCTCGCAAGGATTCCATAGGTGGCAGTGAGATCTCTACGATTCTAGGACTCAATCCTTTCGAGTCACCATACGCTCTTTGGGCTAAGAAAACCGGCAAGATACCTAGCTCGATAGAGCCTAACTGGGCTATCCGATTCGGTAAAGCCTTCGAGTATCCAATTCTAAAACTATGGCAGGAAGAGCATCCGGAGTATGAGATCTTTACTACCGGCACTTACCAAGATTCCCTCTTACCTTTTAGACACGCAAACCCCGATGCCTTAGCTAGGCATAAAGAAACTGGCGAGTGGATAGTAATCGAGGTAAAGACCGGAAGGCAAACTTGGGAAGAATTACCCGCCGGTTACTACGCGCAAGTTCAGCATTACCTTGATGTCTTAGGGCTACAGAAGGCCGCTCTAGTCGCTGTAGCAGGGATGACTTGGTATGACTTCTGGATAGAGCGAGATGATTTTGAGATCGAGATAGCTCGACAGAAGGCTATCGACTTCCAGGCCTGTATCTTCGCAGATCAAAGGCCGGAGTGGGATGGCTCAGAATCGACTTATGAAGCGGTTAGATACCAGCACCCGCAAATAGAGGATTCCGAGGTAGAGATAGAAGGCCTAGAAAACCTGCTGACTTTACAGCGAGAATACGACTTAGCAAATGAAAGGCTAAGACAATGCAAGAGCGAAGTATTAGACAGGATGGGTAAGTCTAAATTCGCCTACGCAGTAATTGAAGGAAAGAGAAGAAAAGTAGCATCGAGACAGGCTAAGAGAGATGGACTCCCTTACCTAATTGTTCATAAGTGAAAGGAAAACAAATGAAATTCGATCTATCTAAATATGCGACAGTAGAAGAGCGCCTCCGCGCTTTCTGGTCGGATGAGTTATCAAATGATGCTCGAATCGTAACTATAAATCACTCTAAGGATGAGAAGTCTTTTATCATCGAGACTCGACTCTACCTATCCGCCGGAGACCAGGCCGCGGATTTACCTAAAGTAACCGGATGGGCTAGCGAGGCTAATACCGATTCTTTCGCTCTCGAGCGTTGCGAGACATCCTCGATCGGAAGATGTCTAGCTAACTGGCTATGGACTGGACAAAAGAAACTAGATGGAACTCCGCGACCTTCCCGATCGGAGATGGAAAAGGTGGCGCGACTCGACTCTTGGCTAGAGCAAGCGGCTAGTATTAGCTCTATCGAGGGATTGAGAGATCTTTATGCGCAAGCTAAAGCTAATAATGCCTCTAAACAAGTATTAGATGGGCTAAAACTTTATGCTAAGCGCTTCGCAGACAGCCAAACTTCGGGAGTTGGAGGAGGCTTACCTAATAGCGAGATATCGGGGTAGAGAGGAAGAGGCGCAATTTTGGAATCGGGAACTAATCGAGCTTTTACTAGGGGTTCTAAATGATTCGAGAGATCCAGGAACAGCTAGCGGATCTAATAGCGGAAAATAGTAGGGGTTCTACGGCCCTATTCGAGGCTGAGAAGGCTTTAGCCGAAGCCGAATACGATTTAGACCTAATCGAGTCGAAATCCTTTCTAAAGGCCGCTGGAACTGTTGCCGATAGGCAATCTATCGCAAGGCTGGAATCCGCCGAAGCTAGGCTACAGAGAGATCTACGGAAAGCCGAACTCTCGAGGATTAGGCAAAAGATAAAAGCTATCGAAACCGCTTCGATGGTCTTAGCTACGCAAGCAAAGCTAATGGGGCAGGAATCTAGGCTTTGAATCGAACTCAGGCGCTAAAGCGGGCAGTAGAGGCTCATCCTTATTGCCCGCATTGTGGCGCTACCGAGGGATTACAAACCCATCACCGCCGGAATCGAGGGATGGGAAGTTCTAAGCTCTTAGACCGCTTCGACAACCTGCTCCGAGTCTGCGCTTACCTGAACTATGCCATGGAATCGGATTTTGCAGTAGCCACAGAAGCTCGGGATATGGGCTGGAAGTTAGGTCAATGGGATAGCTTTGATCATCCTTATTTCGACCGAGTAGCGATGACTTGGTATACATTGACCGAGGCAGGGGAGAAGATAAAAGCCGATCCGCCGAACTATCTAATTTAGAAGGGATTATGGAGATCGAGGAACTAGCCCGCAAGATGCGGGAACACGCTCTTAGGGTGGAGCGAGAAGAGGAAAAGGAAGATCTAGCCGAAGTAAAGCGGAGAAGGGATCAGCTAGAAGCTCTAAAGAAACTTTATTTTCACGCCGGAAGATGGGCCGGAGGCGCGAGAGATCGTAACGCTAAAGAGGCCTTTGAGAGAGTAGCACTGGGGGAGAAAGATGCCATTAGTTAGGGGAGCGCATAGCTTTGACGATAACTTTACTCAGATCCCAAATGACTGGGTAAGAGATAGCCGGCTAAGCCTAAAGGCTAGAGGCCTTCTAGTAATGCTTATGAGCCACCGGCAGGGATGGTCTTTGACTATCGGATCTATAGCTAAGGATAGCCAGGAGGGTAAGGATGCCATCCGGAGCGCTATCGCGGAGCTAGAGAAGTTCGGCTATTTAGAGCGAGAGCAAAAGAATGAAAATGGGCGCTTCGGAGAGACTATCTGGACTACTAAAGAGCCATCGGATTTTCCGTTGTCGGATTATCCGTTGTCGGAAAACCCGCTCTATAAGAATAACAATATAAAAGAAAACAATATTAAGAACACTATTAGCGATTTAGAGCCTAAGTTTGAAGAATTTTGGAATCTCTATCCGAGGAAAGTCGATAAGGCTAAGGCCTTTAGAGCCTTCCGGAGCGCACTAAAGAAAGCGAAGTTTGAGGATATTATCGCCGGAGCTATCGCCTATCGAAATGATCCGACCCGAAACCCCGACTTTACTAAGTATCCCGCTAGCTGGCTAAATGCCTGCTCTTGGGAAAATGCCGCCACTCTACCGGAAGCTCGAGCCGCTTATGCGGACTGGCTAGCCAAGGAAAGAGATCGAACTAACCGGTATATCGAGGAGATGCGGGAATTAGAAAAGAGAGCCGCACCAATGCCGGAGTCTCTAAGAAAAGAGCTAGGCTTATGAAATGCAAAAACAATGTCCGAGGTGCGGAATAGTATGGGAGATACTTACTACCCGAAAACCTCCGGATGTATGCCAGGGTTGCAGGGCAAGAAAGCAAACAAAGATTGGGGAGTGCTTGATTTGGCAGGGAATGTATGCCGAAGATCTAGTAACCCCAATCAAGGAAGATGGAACTCCGGTTCTCGAAGGTATCTCTACCTGCGGGCACTCGGATTGCGTAAATCCTTCACACAGAAAGGAAAATAAATGAAGGTAAAAGCAGAGCTAGTTGTATCGCGAATTATCGAGGGATACGGCTTCGAAGGCTATGAGACTCGCAAGACTCGCGATGGCGAGGAGTACAAGGCCTATGTAACAGTTTGGACTAAAGATGGCGTAACGCTAGGAGATTCGGTAGAAGTTACCGGAGATCTAACGGCGAAGCTAGATGAGTACACAACTAAGGAAGGGAAGTCTGCTAGCAAGGTTTCCCTAAATGTAAATAACCCCACTATAAAGAAAAATGACTTACCCTTCTAAAATAGATGGGTGATAGAGCTAGAGGTATTCGGCCGACCTGTTCCGCAGGGTTCGAAGAAAGTTATAAATGGCCGCATTATCGAAGCGCAGTCAGGGAGTCTAAAGAAATGGCGGAAGGCTATCGAACTAGCCTGTAAGTCTTACGATAAAGAGATCTACCTCGGACCAGTCCGGCTCGAGGTAGATTTCTATTTAGAGCGGCCTAAGACAGTCTCTTTCGCCTCTAGACCTTTCCCCATAAAGCCTCCGGATCTCGATAAGTTGGTGCGTGGAGTCGGTGACGGAATTGGGCAGTCAGGCGTAATTTGGGGAGATGACTCGCAGATTATCGAGATAGCGGCTAGGAAGTTCTACGCGGATGACCGCGAAACAGGCGCAATCATAAGGATTTTCCCTTTATAACAGCTTTATAACAACGCGAAAATGTGCCGGATAAAAGTCGGTTTTACAGCCTAATCTGAGGTCTAAGGCAAAGAAAGGAAGCCGAGATGAATCAAGATCTACAGACTAGAAGAATCGCCGCAGGACTTTACGAATACCGAGGATTTACTATCCGCAAGTGGGGAAGATCCTGGGTTTATGCGCACGGAACTAGCACGCTCTATAGAAAAGCAGACACGATACTAGGCGCAACTCTAAGAATCGACCGCGCTCTAAAGATAGAACTAGGTGCATAATGAAAACTTTTATAGTTACTTACTACAACGCTATAAAGAAAGTCGAAACAGAACTTTATGTAAGCTCTTCCTCCCTCGAGTCTGCGATTGCGGAAGAGGATAAAGCTATCGCTCTAATAAATGCTTTCAATCCTTTTATTAGCGTGAAGTCAGTTAGGGAGGTTGCGTAATGGATTTACTAGGACTCGCTTTTGTCTTGCCGTTTCTAATCGGCGCGATTATGGCGCACTTCGGAGCTAACTTTAGTGTCGATCACTATGAAACAGGGGATAAAGAATGACTTATCAAGGATGGGCTAATTATCCGACTTGGAATATAGCTCTATGGATAAATAATGACGAAAGTATCCATCACGCTTTAGAGCATTACGCAAATGAAACCCTTGAGCCAACTTATAAAGGTTTTATAGCGAGGATGGGACTTATAGGAGAGAGAACCGGAGATGGCATCGGCTGGCTAAGTGAAGATCTCGATTATGAAGAGCTAGATGAAATGGTGGCTAATCATAAAGAGGTAGAAGGCGAAAGATTGCCTAGCGACTATCTACCTAGAGATTTAGCTCAAAAGGTTTATGAAACTAAAGACCTTATAAAAATGCTAAAAGCACTAGAGAAAGATGGCTATAGCGGATTAGGCCTTGGTCTAATTCTCGATCTTATAGAAAGGGATGTCCCCGAATGCAACTAAGGAATGACATAGAGAGAGAACTCGACAAGCTAGAGATGTTTTCTTTCAACCGCGGCTTTGAGGCCGCTTTAGATGGATTAGATGAGCTATCTAATCTGGCACATAATAAAGGCAATCCGGCGCTCGGCGAAGCGTTGCGATGGGCAGTAAAGGAGCTAAAAGGTGAAAATATCAGTTAGAGAAGCCTGGCGAGAAATCAAGTATTGGATCGCCGATAACTTATTTGAATACGAACTCGATGAGGCTTATCGACTAGGGATGAAAGAGGGAGCGGCTTACGCTACCCAATGGCTATCTTTCCGAGTCGAGATAAACCTAGATCGAGTAAAGATGACTAAAACAGAAAAATCCGGATACCAGAAAGCTATTGAGGTAATGAGAGATGAGCGAAAAGAAATCAAACTTAGAACAGGAGCCAGCGTTGATGTCAATCGTTTTATGGACTAAGCCTGGGTGTTCTCAGTGTGAAGCTACAGCTAGGCAGTTCGATAAAAGAGGAATTATTTATAAAACCCGCCGACTTGATAAGTCTCCGAAGGCTGTAGAAAGATTCTTAGATCTCGGACTTAGCGCCGCTCCAATAGTCGAAACCGATGATAGAAGATGGAGCGGATTCCGCCTTGAGAAGATAAAGAGCCTCGAGACTCACCTAAAGAATGAAAGAGCGCATGGGATAAATGTTCCGCTAGAACCGATAAAGCAAATAGCTGAGGAAGTAGCGGAAGATGCTTGAGTACATCCTTATATTGTCGGTGGTCAATACTTTACTTATAGCAATACTTTTACTAAAGATAGGAGCAGGGGAAGATGACAAATAGCAAGTTTGAAGAACAAGCCGCGCTTCATGGAAACCTTGATCTAATGAATTATTGGTCAAACATCGGCGCAAGGTCAGAAAGGCAAAAAATTATCGGCTTACTCGCATCGCTAAAACTAGAGCTAATAAATGAAGCTAAAAAACTATCCGGAACTAAGTATGAGGATTCGGCTAAAAAAACAGCCTTGCTAGCTTTAGGGGTAGAAGAGTCCATTATCAGAATTAGGAGAGAAAATGACAAATAGCGAATTTCAAGAGGTTATTCATAGAGCGTGTCGGGTAGCCTTCGATACAGGAATAAAGGAAGGCCGGAAGCTAGAGCGGGAGAAAATCCTAAAAGCCCTAGACTGGAAAGCCGAAGCCAATAAGCATGGTGAATACTTTTACCTAACCGACCTAGAGGATCTACTAAGAGAGCTAGATAATGAAGAAACTAAGGTGTCCTGATGCTATCAAAATCGGTATCCAAGAGTTTCGCATTGTCCAACTCAACTCCAAAGATGACGCACTACTCACAGATTCTAGTTATGGCTATACCCAAGATGCCCGAAACATTATCGTCATTGACCGAGATCTCCCTGAGAGCAAGAAAAGAACAGTTGTCTTTCACGAAATACTCCACGCTATCCGTTTTGTTTTCGAGACTGAGAGGCCGAAGAAAGCCGATTATGAGGAATGGGAGCATTACTTTATCGGAATCTGGGAGAATACGATCCCGCTCGTATTACAAGCGAATCCGGAATTTACAGAGTGGCTTCTAGAAAATGATAGATAAAAGAAATCTAAGAATCCGAGCAGAGTTTCAACAAGCCGCGGCCCTACTAAGAGATAAAAATTTAGTCTGGTCGGCGGATCTCGACTGCATTAGAGAGGATCTAGCCGAATACCTCGAGGAGGCTTTAGCGAAGGGATATAGAACCCCGACACTAACGCGAATAGTCGAAACCCTAATAGCCGATGAAAATGATTTATCTATAGGAGACTAAATGTCCGACCTTACTCCTGACCTTACTCCCGAGGATCTCTACGCTAGTTGGGCCTTCCAAGATAAATTTGCGGAGATAGCCCTAAATCTTGTCGAGTATGGCGCGCACTTAGGCGCTTTATCTCTAGCAAGGCAAATACTCAATGAGCAAGCAGAAAATGGAAATAGGACTCTCCGAGTAGATGAGATAAAGATTCTTATTGAGAAAGCGAAAATAGAGATTAGAACCGAAGCAGAACAGGGGATAAAAAATGCTAGAGGATCTTGAGCCAGTAAAGACTAAGCGCTCCTGCAAAACTCGATTTACTTTAGATGGCCTAGAGGATAAGGATCGAGAAATCCTAGTCTCCGCTTTACTAGATACTTCTAAGTGGAGCGATAAAGGATTATCAGTAGCATTAGGGCAAAGAGGAATTCAGTTATCTAATGAGTCGATAGGAAGGCACAGGCGCAAACTTTGCTCTTGTTATAACTAATGTTAGAAAATCTAGAACCTGCGGAAAAGCTACAGAGCGCTCCGAATTTTAGACCGGCTATCGAGTTCGATGGAGTCGAGGGAATCGCTACTACTCCGGCTTATGCGAAAGAGCCTGAAAACTTCGATGAGTTTCTTAGAAGCGCCGGAATCGAACCTAGCGAGATCGAGGTAATCCCTCCGATTAGAACCTCTAGATGGCAACAAAGAGAGGGAGGAGATTGGCTAGTTTCCTACCGCTTTAGCTTTAGAAGAAAGAACAGCGAGATAGATCTTCCTCTTCTAATGAAGGAAGCTAGAAAGTCTGTAGGTAAAGCTAAGTCTCTAAAGCCTTCCGATAAAGCGCTAATAGTTTGCCCTGCGGATCTACAGGTAGGTAAAACCGGTAGCCGCGGTGGAACTAAAGAGCTAATAGAGCGAGTCCTAATTAGCTTCGACCTTATCGAGGAAAGGATGAAGGCAGGTAAATACGAAAGAATCTATCTGCTAGACCTCGGAGATATTATCGAGTCGGTATCTAATCAGGCCCACTATGCGCAATTAGCAACTAATGATCTATCGCCGATGCAACAAACCGATGTGGCCGCTTCACTTATGCTCGATCTAATCAAGCGAGCTAGTAAGTATGCTCCGGTAACTTACGGATCAGTTGCCTCTAACCATTGCCAAAATCGCTTCAAAGGTCAGCAAGTAGGAAAGCCTGGACTCGATGACTGGGGCATAGTAATCCTTCAACAACTTAGAAGAGTTACTAAAGAGCTAGGCCTCGATGTCGAGTATCTAATACCGCAACCCGAAGATGAGGGATTCGCCTTCCGATACGGAATAAATACAATCGGGGTAGTCCATGGGCATCAAGCTAAGCTCCCCGAAGGAATAAAGAAATGGTGGCAACAATCGACCTTCGGTAACCAATGGGTTCAACCTTGTGATCTTCTAATTACCGCGCACTTTCACCATCTAAGAGTAGAAGAGCTAGGCCAACGCTTCGATGGCAAGGGATCTAAGTTCTGGGTTCAATGCCCAACCTCCGATGCCGGTAGCGATTGGTATCGAAGAGTAGCCGGAGAAGATTCGACTACCGGAATCCTTACTATCGAGATCGAGAAAGATAGAGCCTTCTCGGGAGAGGTAAGAAAGTTCTAATGCCTACCTATATGTTTGTTTGCGATACCTGCGAAGAGCGAGAAACCTTCCACGCAGGGTTAGAAGAAAAGATAGTTACTCCCTTCTGCCGTATCTGTGAAGAGATGATGAGAAGAGACTATGGCTTTATGTCTATCCGCTTCAATGGGAGAGGCTTTTACTCTTCGGACAAATGAAAGGCACTAATACCTATAGAGAGCGAAACTCTATAAAGACCAATCAGGGAGAAGAGATCTTCCTTAGATGGTGTGAGGGTAAAGGCCTAAAGGTAACTCGCTTAGGCTTCGATGAGAAGCAAGCTCCGGTGGATAGGTTCTACGACTTACCCGATCTAGTAAGAAATCTTCCCGACTTTATAGTTCAAAGCGAGGAGAAGGTAACGCTAGTAAATGTAAAGGGATCTCTAAATCTAAAAGAGAAAGAGTATCTACTTCTCGATAAATTAGCCGAGGCCTATGATTCTGAAAAGTGCCACCTTTATTATGTTTTCGCTTTACCTAGAGAATTATTTTGGCGGCGGGTATCTTCGGTAAAGAGAGCCTATGAGGACTCCAAAGAGATAGGCCAGTGGCCAGATGGCAAACTGTATCGTAAATTAGACCTATGCGGTTTCCTCGACCATGCTTAGACTGCCAGACTCTCCATACCGATAAGGGAGACTACTGCAGTATCTGCCGCAAGGCTCGAGACAGGAAAAGAGAGAGCGACCCTAAAAGACTCGAAAGAAAGCGATTACTCTATAGTTCTAGTTATAGAGCAATAGCTAAAGTAATTAGGGCTAACGCAACTCATTGTCATATTTGTAAAGAGCCTTTTATGAACCGGCTAGAGATAACCGCCGACCACCTAATACCAGGAGATCCGACCTCTCCCCTAGCGCCAGCTCATAAGACCTGTAACTCAAGGCGGGGTAATAAACCGCTAACTAATTTGTAATTCACTTTCAGATCTAAACTGCGCTAACTCGAGCGGATAATCCGCACTAACACGCGCACTCCTCGGCATACCCCAGGTTATTACGGCGGGCGGGGCAAATCTTGAGGGATACGGCCGCATCGTTACCCCGACCGAAAGTCTGTGTAGGCATCCGCGAAATTATCTGATTTTGATGTAGGCTAAAAATGGAAAGGTAGAGTATGAAAATCGAGCGTATCGCTATAGGGAATCTAACCCCAGATCCGGCTAATGCTAGATCCCACGATGAAAAGAATCTAAGAGCTATCGAGGCTAGCCTAAGAGAGTTCGGGCAAAGAAAGCCGATAGTAGTAACCGCCGATGGCGTAGTAGTTGCCGGTAACGGCACGATCGAAGCGGCTAAGCGCCTCGGATGGAAAGAGATAAATATTGTTCGAGTTCCCGAGGATTGGGATAGCGACCGCATAAAGGCTTATGCCCTAGCAGATAACCGCACCGCAGAATTAGCCTCTTGGGAGACCGAGGTTCTAAATGCTCAGCTACAGGAGCTAAAGCTAACTTCTATCCCACTAGCCGAATTGGGATTTGAGATAAAGAATCTAGAGATGCCGGATGACATATTTACAGAAGCCGATGCTCCGAGACTCGATCAGCGCAATAGCATAAGTTGCCCACAATGCGGATGCGAGTTTAGGCAGACTGCTAAGGGTTTTGAGATTGTTTGAGCTAAAGCTAGTAAATGCTCAAGCTGCGGAATTTGCGGTAAAGAATTGGCATTACTCGAGAATCCTGCCGACTGGAAAGTTAGTCAAGATCGGCGTATTCGAGGAGAGCAAATTTATCGGAGTTATTATCTTTAGCCGCGGAGCTTCTCCGCACCTCGGAACAGCACTACAGCTAGACCAAACCGAATTATGCGAACTAACTAGAGTTGCCTTAGATAAGCACAAAACCCCAGTAAGCCAGCTATTAGCCGAATCTTTCAAAATACTAAAAGAGACAAATCCTGGTCTGCGATGTGTTATTTCTTTTGCAGATCCGAAGGAAGGCCATAAGGGAGGAATCTATCAGGCCGGAAACTGGATCTTTACAGGTAGCTCTAATCCAGTAACCGAGTATTTCATTGGCGGAAGATGGGTTCATACTCGAGGCGCTTATCACCATAAAGAGCGCTCGATAGCTCCTACTCGAGTATCCCCAGGAAAATTTAGATACATCTACCCACTAGATAAGCAATTCCGCAGAAGGTTAGCTAAGCTAGCCCTGCCTTATCCAAATGCGGTTGAGGGCTTAGAAGTAAGCCGCGGTAATTCCCTTACCGAAGTGCCGGTGCAATTCCAGCCAACCGCTCTAAGTGAGAAATAATGCCAGCGGGAAGGCCATCTAAACCGATAGAGCAAAAGCGCTTATTAGGAAACCCTGGTAAGCGGGCGCTCCCAAAAGCCGATGCGATTCAGGTTCTGCCAAAATCAAATGAAATCCCAGAGCCAACTAGACCGCTTCTAAAGTATGGGCAAGAACTATGGGATCGAGTCTGGGCTTACGGCCTTAGTTGGATCTCAGCTAATACCGACTATGAACTCCTACTTATGACCTGCGAGTTAGTCGATGAGCGTTGGAATCTTAGAGTAAAGGTTATGAGCACCGATGACGCAAGACTACGCCGCGGGCTTAGGGAACTAGATCGACTAATAATCTCTAATCTAAGTCTTTTAGGCTTTACTCCTGCGGATCGAAGCAAGCTAGGAGTAGCCGAAGTAAAAGCTATGAGTAAATTAGAAGAGTTGCAAGCAAGAAAGGCAAAGCGTGTGGCCTCCACAATGGCTAACCCCAGTTCCGCCGAATCTAATTGAGTCTGGCGAGGGTGAGCTAGTAATTGACTTTGCCGAAGCCTTCGGGATTATTACTAAAGATTCGATAGCCGGTCGAGCCGGAGAGCCGCTAATACTGCGAGACTGGCAGAAAGAGCTAATTAGAAACATCTTCGCAGGGGATGAAAATGGATATAGACACGCCATCTCACTAGTTCTCATGCCGCGCAAAAATGGCAAGTCCGCTCTTGGCTCTATTTTTGGACTTTACTCTCTTATCCTCGGAGGAGGAAGCGGCGGTAATGAGGTTTATTCGGTGGCCGCAGAAAAGGAACAGGCTCGAATTGTTTTCTCGGATGCAAAGCGTATGGTCGAAGCATCGCCAGAGCTTAGCTCTATGACCAGACTTTATAGAGATGCTATTGAAGTTCCCTCTACTGGATCCGTCTATCGAGTTCTATCGGCGGAGGCATATTCGAAGGAAGGTCTAAACCCTTCGGCGGTAATTTTTGACGAGCTTCACGCGCAACCTAATCGAGAGCTATTCGATGTTATGTCTCTAGCTATGGGAGCAAGAGGTCGATTAGCAACGCTTATAGCAATAACTACCCCAGGAGTTCGCACCGATAGCACCGGCAAGGACTCAATCGCATTTACTCTCTACCAGTATGGGCAGAGAATCGCCAGAGGAGAGATTGAAGATCCAACTTTCTTTATGGCCTCTTGGGAAGCACCTATAGAAGCAGACCACCGACTACCGGAAACCTGGGAGATTTCCAACCCAGGCTACGGCGATATCTGTTCCGCCGAAGATTTTGAGTCGGCAGTTAGAAGAACACCAGAACCGGAATTTAGAACTAAGCGATGCGGTCAATGGGTATCTAGTGCTATTAGTTGGCTACCTACAGGCTCTTGGGAGGCTTGCGCCGGAGAGGTAGATCTAAAAGATAAAGACTACATAATCGGATTTGATGGCTCTTTCTCGGGTGACTCGACTGTTCTAGTAGGAGTAACTATCGAAGAGACTCCGCAAATCTTTATGATAAAAGCCTGGGAGAAAGACCCGAATATCCACGATGATACTTGGCGTGTAGATATCCTCGATGTCGAAAACAAGATTAGGGAGTTTGTCGCAGCGAATCCTAATGTAAAAGAGATAGTCTGCGACCCCTACCGCTGGCAACGCTCAATGCAGGTTCTAGCCGAGGAGGGCTACCCAATAGTGGAGTATCCTTCCACTAATGCGAGGCGCATGGTGCCGGCGTGTGCGAAATTCTTTGATGCTGTAGTCGAGGGCAGGGTAATACAAGATGGAGATCCCTTACTAGCCAGGCATCTTTCTAATGCTGTAGTAAAAACCGACAATCTAGGAGTAAGAATAGTGAAAGAGAATAGAGCATCCTCGAGGAGGATAGATGCGGCTGTATCTGCCGTAATCGCCTTCGATAGAGCGACTACAAGTAGAATAGAACCCGAACAACTTACCCCAGGTGTCTATGTTTTCTAAATTAGTAATAGGGCTTCAAATTGCGGGAGCGGCGCTAATTAGTTTAGGTGTAGGCCTAATTTATCTACCTATCGGGATTATGACTCTAGGGGTATTCGCTGTCCTATTCGGTTTAGCGCTAGAGAGGCGAAATGCTAAATAATCTTTTCGAGAAGAGAGCAGTTACCCCTAATACCCTTTGGGGAGCAGGACTTGACTTCGAGCTACAGAATAACTCCGGCACTTTTATAAATGAAGAAAATGTTTATAAGCTCTCCGGAGTATCAGCCGCGATCTCTCTAATCGCTGGAACTATCTCGACTCTTCCAATGGATGCTTGGATTAGGCGAGATGGTCAGAAGCTACTAATGAGGCCTAAGCCAGACTGGGTAAATAGACCAGATATCTCTTTTGTGGATAGAACTCCCTTTATTAGCTCGATTATCTCGAGTCTTATGCTGGATGGAAACGCTTTTATCCGAATCTTCCGCGATGAAGAGGGATTACCGATAAATCTAGTAGTCCTAAACCCTACAAAAATGGAAGTAAAGCGCGGTAGAAATGGCCGAGTAGTTTTCCGCTATGAGGAAGATAACAAGGTTTATACCTCGGATCAGATTCTCCACATTGTTGAATCGGTAATGAGGCCAGGGCAAATCCGCGGCGTATCTCGAGTCGAAGAAATGAAAGATGCTTTAGGTCTAGGACTAGCTCTTGACGCTTACGCTCAAAGATTCTTTGGTCAGGGAACTTCCGGTAATTATGCTTTAGTAACTCCGCAGTCTCTTACCGAGGATCAGGCTAAGACCCTTGCTAAGTCGGTAGATGCTAGGCATGGCGGTTGGAGAAAAGCGCATAAGACTTTAGTTCTGCACTCCGGATTAGATATCAAAGATATCGGAGTAGATCCAGAAAAGACTCAGCTACTAGATTCTCGAAGAATGTTCATCGAAGATCTATGCCGAATCTGGAACATCCCTAGCCATATGATGAACCTGCCTGGAACTAATACTTATTCATCGGTTGAAGCTACGCAAATAGAGTTTGTTACACATACGCTCAGGCCTTATGTGGCGATTATCGAGAATACTCTTTCTACTTTGCTACAGGTTTATCCAAATGGGCAAGGCGCTTTTATAGAGTTCAATATGAACAGCCTTCTAAGAGGAGATGCCCAGTCTCGATTCGCCGCTTACTCGCAGGGTATCCAGGCCGGAGTTTTGACTTCTAATGATGCTCGAGTAGCCGAAGGTCTTTCTAAGATCGAGGGAGGCGATGTTCTAAGAGTTCCCCTAGCGAATGTGAATATCGATGCCGCCGATCTATCTGCTACCGATAAGAGAGTCCTAATGGCGCAGAGACTAATTGTTGCCGGCTTCGATCCCGCTGAAACTTTAGCGGCTATGGGATTACCTCCGATAGCGCATACTGGTATTCCGAGTGTTCAGCTACAGGGATTAGCGCAACTAAATCCCGAAGATCCGCAGTCAATCTATCCGGAGGGATAATGCAATCACCCGCGACTCTAAACCTAAATTGCTGGCAAGGTGCATCTTTTGATTACAACCTTACTTGGCTACTAAATGGAACTGCGGTAAATCTAACCGGCTACTCCGCAAGGATGCAGGTAAGAGAGAGCTACGATGCGCACACTGCGGTAATTAGCCTTACTAGCGGAACGGGAATTACTCTCGGAGGAACAGCCGGCTCGATTCTTATCGAAGCGAGCGCAACTACAACCGCGGGAGTTCCATCCGGTCAGTATGTTTATGATTTAGAGCTAGTAACCTCGGGAGGCTATGTAACTCGATTACTCGAGGGTAACTTCAATGTAGATCCCGAGGTCACTCGGTGAGTGTAATAAGAGTTACTAGCGGCACTAGCATTGTCGAAGTTACGGCGCCAAACACCGCAACTATTACGACTAGTGGAACTTTTAGCGCGACTGTAAATCAAAATCAAGCAACTCTAATAGATAATATCATTGGCGCTACCGCAATCGCCGAACCTGCCTATATCCAATTCAATGTAAATTCTGTTCCCTCGATCCAAGTAGGTCGCATTGGCTGGAATGATGCCGATAAAACCCTAGAGCTAGGCATGACCCCGACTGTAAATCAGAATGTCGGGCAAGAGCTATTTATCTTGGCAAAATCTTCGGATGGAACTGAGCGCACTAAAGGCAAAGCAATATATGTAACAGGATCAGATGGCAATAATAAACTTGTCTCCTACGCTCAGGCGAACTCAGAGATTACTAGCTCAAAAACTATCGCAGTTATGGCAGAAACAATTAGCGGTGGAAGCAAGGGGTTTGCAGCTAGCTTTGGACTTGTTAGAAACATAAACACTAACGGACTAACCGAAGGTGCGGCGGTCTGGCTTTCCCCAACAGTTCCTGGTGGCCTAACTTCGACAAAGCCAATCCCGCCAAACAACTCAGTATTTATTGGCTACTGCGTTAGAGCTAACCAAAACAATGGTGTTTTATTCGTCAATATTCAGAATGGATATGAACTAGATGAACTTCACAATGTAAAGTTCAATGGTCTAACCGATGGGCAATCGCTTGTTTATGATTCCGCAACTAATCTTTGGGTAAATGAAACAGTCTTAGGACAACCGACAGTTTTATCTATCGGAACAGTTACAAGCGGAACAGTAGCCGCGGTAACAGTTTCCGGAACAGCGCCTAGTCAAACTCTAAACTTTGTTTTACCTAAAGGCGATAAAGGCGATACCGGATCGACAGGTGCAACCGGAGCGACTGGATCTCAAGGCCCGCAAGGCGTAAAGGGAGATAAGGGAGACACCGGAGCAACTGGAGCAACTGGTCCTACTGGTGCAACAGGCCCGCAAGGTATTCAGGGTATCCAAGGCCCGAAAGGCGATACAGGCGATACAGGGCCAACAGGAGCAACAGGCGCACAAGGCGCACAGGGAGCGCAAGGAATACAGGGCATACAGGGAGAAAAGGGAGATAAAGGCGATAAGGGAGATACCGGCGATACTGGCCCGACTGGGCCAACCGGCGCTACTGGCGCAACTGGTCCTCAAGGCCCGCAGGGTATACAAGGCGCGACTGGGCCGCAAGGTGCTACCGGAGCTACTGGCCCGCAAGGCCCATCGGGAGTTATTACCGCTAGCTCTCCGCTTATTTATACAGCGGAAACCCAAAGTATTTCTATAGATCTAAATGCCGGAGGCATGACTATAAATGGCTCCGCAGTTGCTTTAGGTGGAACAATAGTTGTAGAAGCGAGGCTTGGATAATGCCATATTTTATTTCAAAGAATAATCCCGATTGCGCTCAAGGGGAGTGGGCAGTCGAGAAGGAAGATGGCGAAGTAATCGGATGCCACTCTACTAAGCAATCAGCTATCGACCAAATGGTAGCTGTATCTATTGCGGAAAAGATAGAGCCAGGCGGAGAAAGAGCTAGACCTAATGAACTAGAGGTTGGAGACTATGTTTCTTGGAATAGCTCCGGAGGTCGCGCTCGAGGAGAAATTGTTCAAATTGAAAGAGATGGAACTATAAATGTTCCAGATTCCGATCTTGTAATTACTGGCACTCCGGATGATCCTGCCGCTTTGATTCAGATCTATCAAAGAGTCGAAGGCGGATGGGATGATACCGATGTGTATGTCGGTCATAAATTTTCAACGCTAACAAAGATAGCGCCTTTAGAAGAGCCAATGGATGAACCCGATGATCTAGATGAAGATGAAACTAGACAAGTAAATCTCGAAGCGCCTAGCTATATGCGCGCTAGTGCGAGAAGAGGCCTCGAGTGGTATTCCGAGGGATTAGGCGGAGATGGTTTAGTCGATAGGACTATTAGAGAAGCTCGGCTAATGGCGGAAGGAACAGTATCCGCCGATAAGTGGAAGAGAATAGCCGCTTGGATTGCTAGGCACATAGTAGATCTAGATTCTCCCGATGCTAACCCTAACTCCGATAACTTCCCATCGCCAGGAGTTGTAGCTATGGCTCTTTGGGGCGGAGGGATTTCCAAAAGATCTGCTCGGCGTGCGCAAGCATATGCCGAAGGTGTTGTTACTAGACTAGAAGCAGAGCAGGAAAGAGCGCTAATGAAACAAGAGCAGAGAAACTTTGACGCCGATTTTGAGATTCGGCAACAAGGTGAAGGAATGACCTTTGTTGGCTATGCCGCAAGGTTCAATTCGCCTTCCGAAGATCTAGGCGGATTTGTCGAGACTATCGAGCCAGGAGCTTTTAGAAGTTCGCTAAAGAGCCGGAATGATGTAAAGCTATTAGTAAATCACGATACCGGAAGGGTTCTAGCTTCATCTCGAGCTAAGACTCTCCGACTAATGGAAGATGAGAAAGGCCTAAGAGTCGAGGCCGATCTCCCTAATACAACTGATGGCCGCGATATGGCGGAATTATTGCGCCGCGGTGATTTGTCAAAAATGAGCTTTGGATTCTCAGTAAAGCGCGATGCTTGGAATACTGAGATGACTCAGCGAACCCTAAAGTCTGTAAGACTATTTGAGGTGTCGATCGTGAGCTTCCCCGCATATCAGGAAACCGAAGCAAGTGTAAGAGCGCTAGATAAACTCGCTATCCGCACCGGAGTAGATGCCGATACTCTTGCCGATGTAGTTCTAAAGCTCGAGGAAGGCGCTAACCTTACCGAGGAAGAATCCGAGATTATCAAGAAGGTTGTAGATACCCTTTCCCCTACCGCGCAGGTAGAAGAGGAAAAGGCAGAAGAGCCTTCTCTACTAGACCTAAAGCGTAAGCAACTTGACCTACTACTAAAGAGGAACTAATGGCAAGCAAAGAACAAATCAAAAAAGTAATTCTCGATCTAGCGGGTAATCCTTCCGTTGGCGCTATCTACTCTCTTAGCGATAAGTGGGCAGAGGCTATCTGGAAACTAGATAACAAAGATGTCGCAGTCAAAGAGGACAGCGATAATAACAGCGGCCAATCGGCGAGCGCCGCTATAAAGGAAACTCGCATTATCAAACCTACTGAAACGCGCAACCCCTGAGCGCAAGGTTTTAGCGAGCATCCACCCGGCGAGGTCTTATCCTTTCTACTCGCCGGGTTTTCCTTTTGTAAGCATGGTGTAACATAAAACTATGGTTGAGCGTTAGCGCCACCTGTTCAGTATCGCGTTAGCGCGGCTGAGTTTTCTAAATAACATAGGAGAAAAGCCAAATGTCACAGTCCTTTATCAAGGCACAGGCTGAGGCTCGATCAAAGGCGTGGGAAGAAGCGAAGGCACTTCTTGACACAGCCGCATCCGAGAAGCGCGACCTAACTGCAGAAGAGCAGGACAAGTTCGACCGCATCAATAAGGATCTTGACGAGCGAGCAGCCGCTATCGAGACAATCCGCAAGGCAGAAGAGCGCGAGGCAAAGGCCGCCGCAGCTACTAGCGGATTCGAGGTAGCAGAAGTTACCAAGTCAGATTATGACTATGTCCGCGCACTCGCAAAAGGTGAGATTCGCTCTCACGCTTTCGAGACTCGTGGAACCCTAACCCCATCGGGATCTTCCGGTCTAGTTCCACAGAGCTTTGTGGCTCGTGTATATGATCTGGCTCGTGAAGTTGGACCGATGCTGGATGTATCCGACCGCTTCGACACGCAGTCTGGCGAAGATCTCAAGATTCCTGTGCTCACTGCTTACAGCACTGCTGGACTTGAGGCCGCAGGTGCGGAGATTGACGAGAGCGAACCCACTTTCTCATCCATTACCCTGCAGGCATACAAATACGCTTTCTTGGTGCCGGTGGCTCGTGAGCTTATCGATGATGCGGGAGTGGATATTGCAGAAGTTCTCGCACGCCAGGCCGGTAACGCAATTGGTTATGCAGTAAATGCTGCACTCACCACTGGTGACGGAAACGCAAAGCCAAATGGTCTATTCACTGCCGCTGGAACTGGTGTATCCGGCACGATCGCAGGCGGACTATTTACGGCAGACCAGCTCATTGACCTCGTATATTCCGTTGATGGCGCTGTTCGCAGATTGCAGGGAACTGGATTCATGATGTCTCCATCTGCTATCCGCAACGCACGCAAGCTCAAGGACAACGATGGACAGTATCTGTTCCAGCCAGCTCTAACAGCCGCAACCCCAGACACGCTACTTGGATTCCCAGTATTTGAGAATCCAGCGGTGGCCGCTGTTGGTTCAGCTGCCGCAAGCGTGGGCTTTGGATACCTGCCTTCATACAAGGTTCGCCTTGCCGGAGGCCTGAGAGTAGACAGAAGCGATGATTACAAATTCGCCAATGATCTCAGCGTATTCAGGTTCATGATTCGCGTGGATGGTGACCTTAGCCACCAGGAGCACTTCAAGATTTTCAAGGGTAGCGCAGCCTAGTCTTAGAAATCTAAGCGAAACCCTCGGACAAAATCCGAGGGTTTTTGCTATTCTCTAGGTAGAAAGGAAAATATGAAAGTAGAAAATCTAGATCTAACTATTACTACCTTCTCAAACTCTCCCTATCAGCCAACCGGCTATGGAATGCAAATAGGGCAGGTAGTAGATAACTTAGCTAAGCACTCGGTAAATGTAGCCCATGTCTCGAATTATGGCCTTGAGGGAAACAATGCGACACATAAAACTCCCTATGGAGAGATCCCTCATTATGCCCGCGGTTATGAGCCGATGTCTCAAGATGCCCTAGCAGTTGCACACAAGTTGCAGATGAGTAAGCAAGATTGGAAAGATTACATCCTTACTCTTTGCGATGTCTGGGTTCTAAAGCCCGAAATGTGGCCTACCGAGGAGTTTCCTAACATCCTAAGTTGGGTTCCACTAGACCATATCTCTATGCCTCCTGCGGTAAAGAGATGGCTCGAGAAAGATAATGTAACTCCCATCGCGATGTCTCCCTTTGGACTCGAGCAAATGACCGAGGTTGGAATCGAGGGAATCTATATCCCTCACTCAGTAGATACGATCTCTACCTTCAAACCGACCGAGAAAATCGGTAAGCAAGATGCTAGAGAATTTCTAGGGCTAAAAGATGATGATTTTCTAGTAGTAATGAACTCGGCTAATAAAGCTAATAAGTCGATTCACCGCAAAGCATTTGGAGAGGCTCTAATGGCTTTCGCCGCTTTTAGAAAGAAAGTGCCTAATGCTTATCTCTATATCCATACTGAACCTAAAGGAATCTATGGGGGCTTCCATCTTCCTAGACTTGCGGAGGCTTGCGGACTGGATCTATCGGCGGTTATCTTTCCTGATCCGATCGACTATCGGCTAGGAGTAGATCCTAAAGATTTAGCCGGATTCTATTCCGCCGCGGATGTAGCTTTACAGCTATCCCTCGGAGGCGGATTTGAGATTCCAATAATTGAGGCTCAGGCCTGTGGGACTCGAGTAATCGGAACAGATTGGACTGGGCCAAGAGATCTAGTAGCCGAAGATGGCTTCAAGGTTCAAGGCCAGCTATCTTGGGATGAGGCGCAGATTGCTTGGTGGAAAACTCCGTATATCGCTTCGATTATTACTCAGCTAGAAAATGCTTATGAGGTATCGAAGTCCGAAGGTAGATACTCCGAGACCTCGAGAAGGTTCGCTCAGCAATTCGATAATGTAAAAGTATGGAATCACTATTGGCTTCCCTTCCTAAAAACCCTCGTGTAACTATTGGGCTACCCCTGGCTATTTGGGGAGAGGGATACTCTAAGTTCCTAGAGCAATGGTGGGATGGGGTTTTATCTTTAGAAACTAAACCGGATGAGATAGTAATAGTTACGGATAGTAAAAACCATCCTGCGGTATTTGAGGGTGTTCGAGACTGGTCGATTACTAAGGTTGTAAAAAGGGATCTAGAAAACTACGCTCAGTATTGGAATTTAGCTATAAAACTATGCTCTACTAAGTGGGTAGCTATCTGTAATGTCGATGATCAATTTTTACCGAAAGGAATAAATTCTATTCTCGAGGCCGAAAAGCGCGGATGTAATTTAGTCTGCGATGCTATTAGGACTAAAGGTAGTGACCATATCCTTTATACAAATTGGGTAGCTGACGATCTAAATCACACCTTTGAACTCGGAGGAGCTAACCCAATGACTAAAGACCTCTGGGAGGCCTCTGGTGGCTTCCCAGAAGGCATAAGATTCGCGGATTGGGGTTTAGCCCTACTTATGAGGAAAACTGGTCTAGTAAAGCCATACAGGACTTCTGAGATAAGAATTGTCTATGATCGCGGTTACGATCGAGTAACTCTATCCGGAGCTTCAATCTCTGCTCAGGATAGAACAGAGGGCATTGAGCAAATTAGGCAACTAGCGAAGGCTCTTAGATGAAAGTCCTAATCCTCGGAGCTTCGGGGATGCTTGGCCACCGCTTAGTAGATAAGCTCTCCGACTTTGATCTAAT
>Ga0315900_10003252_pt1 | contig 23914 bp, 23 predicted proteins | sample LakEriMetagenome_FD_203521 | JGI IMG/M metagenome (GOLD analysis project Ga0315900, IMG submission 203521) | Freshwater fungal communities from buoy surface, Lake Erie, Ohio, United States - Buoy 12 MA114 | ecosystem: Environmental > Aquatic > Freshwater > Lake > Lake biofilm | place: USA: Lake... | reverse complement strand
GCGCGGCAGGCGGCTCCGCCGCTTCGCCACGCTCGAGCTTCGCGAGCCAGGCGTCGGCCTCCGAAGCGCTGATATGCATGCCGGTGGCTTCGAACTCCCGCCAAGCGCGCATTGCGGCTTGCTGCAGCTCCGCGCGACGTTTGTCATCGGTCTTGGGGGCGAAGGGTGGGGTTGGAGTCGACATGAGGGAGCCCTCTCGGCTGATCGTCGGTCGTGCGTCCCCAATCGGGATGCTACTCCGATCCGCTTGTCAGAACCCCTGAAACAAAAAATCCACCGCTGCCGTGATCCGCTCGCGCTCCGCCGCGAGCGAGGCGACCGGCCAGCCGAGCACGCGCCGCGGCACTGCCGCCATCTTGGGCGTCTCGAGCATCAACGCCCGGCCGTCCACCATCAGCACCGGCGTCAGCCGCTCCGACAGCGCCACCTGCGGGAAGGCCGCGAGGTCTCGCAGCGGGATCACCATGCGGCTGTCGAGCCAGCGCAGGGCGAGGCGATTCCCCCGATTCCCCTCCCGCGCTACCCTAGGCCATGGACCGGCCCCTGCACTGGCTGCTCGCCTATACCAAGCCCCGGCAGGAACGCGTGGCCGAGGAGCACCTGCGGCGCCAGGGCTACGAGGTGCTCTGCCCCCAGATCCGCATCCAGAAGCTGCGCAACCGCCGCTGGGTCTGGGTGGAGGAGCCGCTCTTCCCCCGGTACCTGTTCGTGGGGGCGGGGGAGGGGCTGTCCTGGGCACCGGTGCGCAGCACCGTCGGGGTCGCGAGCCTCGTCCGGTTCGGCGGGCAGGTCGCCCCTGTCCCGGAAGCCTTGGTCGAGACCCTGCGGACGAGTGCCGCCGAGCCTCAGCACCACCGGCCGATCTACCAACAGGGTCAGAAGGTACGCATCGTCACCGGACCCTTCGCCACCCTCGAGGGGGTGTTCGACATGGCGGAGGGGGACGACCGGGCGACCGTGCTGCTTGATCTGCTCGGGCGGCAGAGCCCCATCAGGGTCGGGGTGGGCGAAATAGTCAACGCCGACTAACAGTTACGCCCGATTCATGACGAAAGTCATGCAATCGACACCGATTGTCTTTATCCTTGTTCACCTTTGAACGCCCCTCCGCCACGCCCTAGCCCTGTCGGCTGCACGGGTGTGGCGGTAGCGTGGGTGAAGATCTCCGCAAGCGATTGAACAGCAAGGCGAAAATTCAAGAAGAGGCGCGGTTCCAGATCCTGCGCCTGTTGCACGAGAACCCGGAGCTCACCCAGCGCGAGCTCGGCGAGCGGGTGGGCGTGAGCTTGGGGGCCGTGAATTATTGTCTCAAGGCGCTGATCGAGCGCGGGCTCGTGAAGGCCGGCAATTTTTCCAAGAATCCCAACAAGCTTCGCTACGCCTATGTGCTCACGCCGGCCGGCATCGCGGAGAAGACGATGCTGACGGGGCGGTTTTGGAAGAGAAAAGTGGCCGAGTACGAGGCCTTGAAATTGGAAATCGAGGCGCTGGCTCGAGAGCAGCAGACCCAGCAACTTCGATGATGGTCGATTGGCGGATAAATCGATTTTCAGGCTTCGCTGTCCCCCGCGGTCGTTCGGGGCTTAAGTCCGAATCGACTCCTTTGCATCCTCAAAATCATAAAACGTGTGCAACCCATGGCTTTTGATTCGATCGTGAATTTTTTTAGTTAGATATTGAAGGAAAGGATATAGATGACACTTCTAGTTACTGGGGGAGCCGGATTCATCGGCAGCAACTTCGTGCTGAACTGGTTCGCGTCGGCCAACACGAACACCGAGCCGGTCGTGACATTGGACGCGCTCACGTACGCCGGCAACCCTGAAAATCTTAGTTCCCTTGATGATGCGCGCCACACGTTTGTGAAAGGCGACATCACCGACCGCGACCTTATTGATAGATTGCTGGCCAAGCATCGGCCGCGTGCCATCATTCACTTCGCCGCAGAGAGCCATGTAGATCGCAGCATTCATGGCCCCGGTGACTTTATCCGAACGAACGTGCAAGGAACTTTCACGCTCCTGGAGGCGGCGCGAGCATACTGGTCGAAGCTACCCGAGAAGGTCGAGGAACCGGTGAGAGCGGCTATGGGTGACGACCTAAACGCGCGGTCGGTTGACGTATGTCCAACCCGCGAAAGTTTCCGCTTCCACCACGTCTCTACCGACGAGGTTTACGGCACCTTGGGCGCCGAGGATCCCGCGTTCACCGAAGACCACCCCTATAAACCCAATAGCCCCTATTCAGCGAGCAAGGCTGCCAGCGATCATTTGGTGCGTGCGTGGTACCACACTTACGGACTTCCGGTGCTTACGACCAATTGTTCCAACAATTACGGACCTTTCCACTTTCCGGAAAAGCTCATCCCTCTGATGATCGTCAATGCCCTTGCCGGCGATCCACTACCCGTTTACGGAGACGGACAGCAGGTTCGCGATTGGTTATATGTTGGCGATCACTGCAGCGCCATCCGGGCCGTTTTGGCGCGTGGTATCCCGGGTTCGGTTTATAACATCGGTGGCTGGAACGAGAAGCCGAATCTGGAGATCGTTCACACCGTGTGTACGCTTCTTGATGAACTGGCGCCGGCAGCGACTCGGGGAGTGGTCAGTTCAGTTACGGGTCGGTCGGTACAGCGTTATGCCGAGCTCATCACTCACGTGAAAGACCGTCCAGGTCACGACCGAAGGTATGCGATCGATGCTCGACATATCGAGCGCGAATTGGGTTGGCGTCCCACCGAAACCTTTGAGACCGGCATTCGTAAAACGGTGAATTGGTATCTCGCTAACGGCGACTGGGTGAAAAGAGTCCAGAGTGGCGCATACCGTGAATGGGTTGCGACGAACTACGCCCAGCGTTAAGCCCATGAGGCAGTCGCCGATTCTTTTGTTGGGGTGCAATGGGCAAGTGGGTTGGGAGTTGCAGCGCTCCTTGCAATCAATTGGTGGGTTGATTCCCTGCGACTTCGACTGTCCGGAGGCGAATCGGGCGGATTTCTTGCAGCCTGAATCACTCCGCGATTTGGTACGCCGTCATCGCCCCAAGGTGATCGTTAACGCGGCGGCGCACACCGCGGTGGATAAAGCCGAGAGCGAGCCTGATATCGCCCGACGAATAAACGCGACCGCGCCTGGTGTGCTGGCACAAGAGGCGGCTGCACTGGGCGCATGCATAGTGCACTACAGCACCGACTATGTTTTCGATGGAAGCGGCGATAAGCCGCGGACGGAAGACGCGCCCGTCGCGCCGCTAAGCGTGTACGGCCGCACCAAGCTTGAGGGAGAGCAGGCGGTTCGGGGTAGCGGGTGTCAACACCTTATCTTGCGCACCAGTTGGGTCTACGCTGCGCGCGGCGTCAACTTCGCCAAGACGATGCTGAGACTTTCGGCTGAGCGCGACGAGCTTAAGGTCATTGATGATCAAATAGGGGCGCCCACGGGCGCGGACTTGCTTGCCGACGTGACGGCCCACGCTATCCGCTTGCTTCTACATCGGCCGGACCTGGTGGGTACCTACCACTGCGTCGCGTCCGGCCAGACCTCTTGGTACGGATATGCACGCTACGTCATTGACTGGGCGCGAACTCATGGGTTGCCAGTGAAAGTTGCGCCGGAGTTTGTGCGGCCGGTGTCGACCGGGGAGTATCCGACACCCGCGCGACGGCCGCTGAACTCACGTTTGGACACCTCTAAGTTGCGCCATGCTTTTGGACTGCAATTGCCGCCTTGGCAGCAGGGCGTGGAGCGGATGCTGATGGAAATAATGAAATGAATCGAAAAGGCCTGATCCTCGCTGGCGGTTCCGGGACCCGTCTGCACCCAGCTACGCTTGCCATGAGCAAGCAGTTGCTGCCGGTCTACGACAAGCCAATGGTTTACTACCCTCTGAGCACTCTGATGCTTGCCGGTATCCGGGATGTGCTGGTCATAAGTACACCACAGGACACTCCGCGCTTCCAGCACCTGCTCGGCGACGGTTCGCAGTGGGGCCTTTCGTTGAGCTACTGTGTGCAGCCCAGCCCCGATGGCTTGGCGCAGGCCTTCATCCTTGGGCGCGATTTTATCGGCGGCGCTCCATCGACTTTGGTGTTGGGCGACAACATTTTCTATGGACATGATCTTCAGCCGATGCTCAAGCGCGCTTCTTCGCGTTCTGATTGCGCTACTGTGTTCGCTTACCACGTCCACGATCCGGAGCGTTATGGGGTGGTCGAGTTTGACGTTGATAAACGCGCTCTTTCCATCGAGGAAAAGCCGCGGTCTCCAAAGAGCAACTACGCCGTCACTGGCCTTTATTTCTACGATTCTCAAGTCTGCGACATAGCGAGCGATATTACGCCCTCGGACCGCGGTGAGTTGGAGATCACCTCTGTCAACGAGTGTTACTTGCACCGAAATCAGCTCAGTGTGGAAATCATGGGACGCGGCTATGCTTGGTTGGACACCGGTACGCACGATAGCCTCATGGAAGCAGGGCAGTTCATTGCGACCTTGGAAAGGCGCCAGGGTCTGAAAGTCGCCTGTCCGGAGGAAATCGCTTTTCGAGCGGGATGGATAGGCGCTGAGCAACTGGAACGACAAGCTGCCCCGATGCTGAAGAACGGTTACGGACAGTATCTGATGCGTCTCCTGCGCGAAAAAGTTTATTGAGAAACCGACATTCCCCCAGGAAATTCCGTGAAGCTCATCGAAACTGCGATTCCCGGTGTGGTCATAGTCGAGCCGACCGTATTCCGAGACGAACGAGGTTGGTTCATGGAGACCTTTAACGAGCCGCGCTTTCATTCCGAGCTGGTTCGGCTGGGGCTTCCAGCGCCTCGGCCTTTTGTCCAAGACAATCACTCTTGCTCTCGAGCGGGCGTACTTCGGGGATTGCACTTCCAGGTGCCGCCGCATCCGCAGGGCAAGTTGGTTCGGGTTACCCGAGGCTCGGCGTGGGATGTCGCCGTAGATATCCGACCAGAGTCGCCTACCTTCGGTCGTTGGTTTGGAACCGAATTGAGCGATGACAACTGTCGACAGCTATGGATACCCGAAGGGTTTGCGCACGGCTTCTTGGCGCTTCAGGACGATACTCATTTTCTGTACAAGACAACGGATGTCTATACAAAGGATTGCGAGCGATCGATTGTGTGGAACGACACCATGCTCGCCATAGACTGGCCGCTTGATTCGATTTCCGGCCAGCCGGAACTCACGGCCAAGGATGCCGCGGCGCCACAGTTCCAAGATCTCTTCTCCGCATCGCTTCCTTTTCAAAAAGCTATATGACCGAGCACGTCGAGCGAAAAATGAAAATTTTGGTCGTTTTCGGCACAAGACCGGAAGCCATCAAGATGGCGCCGTTGGTAAAGGTTTTGGCGGAATCAGCCCCGCTCAAAGTGAAGGTCTGCGTGACGGCACAGCACCGTCAGATGTTGGATCAAGTACTCGGTCTGTTTGCGATTCGGCCGGACTACGATTTGGATCTGATGCGGCAGGGCCAAAGTCTGACCGGTCTGACTTGCAACATCCTGCACGGGATGGAAAAAGTCTTATCTGATTGGACGCCAGACTGGGTGCTCGTACACGGTGATACCTCCACTACATTTGCAGCCAGCCTTGCGGGTTACTACCAGCATGTGCGGATCGCTCATGTCGAGGCGGGGTTGCGGACCCGCAACTTGTACGCTCCGTGGCCAGAGGAGGCAAATCGCCAGCTTACAGGCCGTCTCGCTGAGTTGCACTTCGCGCCCACCGAGGCGGCGCGACAAAACCTTCTTGACGAGGGGACGCCGCCGAACTCGATCCACGTTACTGGCAATACCGTAATAGATGCGTTGCTTGCCATCAGTCAGCGAATCGATTCACAGCCGGACCTTCTTCGCGCAATCAAGGCTGATTTACCGTTCTTCGACGATGATCGACGTTTGATATTGGTGACCGGACATCGCCGAGAAAATTTCGGTCCGGGATTTGAATCCATTTGCCATGCCCTGCGGATCCTGGCATCCGAGCCGGGCGTGCAGATCGTCTACCCGGTCCACCTAAATCCTCAAGTTCAGGAACCGGTCATCCGGATATTGGGTGAGGTCGATAACGTACACCTGATAGAGCCGTTGGAATACTTCCCATTTGTCGCGCTTATGAAGAGAAGCTACCTGATCGTGACCGATTCAGGCGGTATTCAGGAAGAAGCGCCTTCCCTTGGCAAGCCTGTCCTAGTGATGCGGGAAACTACAGAAAGGCCTGAGGCGGTGACAGCCGGTACAGTCCGTTTGGTCGGGACCGACACCGACATCATCGTTGAGGAAGTTCGACGTCTTCTTCGAGACAGCGAGGCTTATCGCGAAATGGCCATCTCGCATAACCCATATGGCGATGGGCAGGCGTGCTTTCGCATACGGGAAGTCTTTGAGTCATTAAGTGTAAAGAGTTGATGGTTTCTAAAGTGAGAAAGAAATGACGCCTTCTTACCATACTGTTTCTGTTGTTGGTCTCGGTTATATCGGATTGCCCACTGCCGCAGTGATTGCTAGTCGAAAGGTGCGGGTTGTCGGGGTTGACGTCAGTGAACGAACTGTCGCTACGATCAGCAGGGGCGAAATTCATATCGTAGAGCCCGGCCTGGACATTGTTGTAAAAACGGCGGTTAAGGGAGGTTATCTCCGCGCTACGACCACACCGGTACCAGCCGACGCATTTCTTATTGCGGTACCGACGCCATTTAAGGAAGGTCCGGACGGTCCAAACCAACCGGATATGGACTACATCGAAGCGGCCACAAAATCTATTGCTCCAGTGCTTAGGCGCGGGAATCTTGTGATTCTTGAGTCCACCTCTCCTGTGGGTGCGACAGAGAAAATGGCAACGTGGCTAGCTGAAGCGCGGCCAGATCTATCGTTCCCTCAAGATGTTGGCGAAGCCTCGGACATTCGAATCGCGCATTGTCCGGAACGAGTATTGCCGGGTCATGTGCTACGAGAGCTAGTAGAGAACGACCGGGTCATCGGCGGCATGACTCCACGCTGCTCTGAGGCAGCTCGCGCGCTCTACAAGATCTTCGTCGAAGGTGAATGTATCGTTACAAACGCCCGAACTGCTGAAATGTGTAAGTTGACGGAGAACAGTTTCCGCGATGTCAATATTGCCTTCGCAAATGAGCTTTCGATGATTTGCGAGAAGATGAACATCAATGTATGGGAGTTGATTCGGCTCGCGAACCGACACCCTAGGGTGAAAATTCTGCAACCAGGACCTGGTGTCGGAGGGCACTGCATCGCTGTCGATCCCTGGTTTATCGTCAGCGCCGCGCCGGCTGAATCGCGGCTTATTCGTGCGGCTAGAAGCGTTAATGACCATAAGCCGCTATGGGTGATTCAAAAAGTACATGCAGCGATTAAGGGTCATTTAGAAAATCACCCTGGGAAAAAAGCAGAGGATGTGAAAATCGGATGTTTCGGTCTGGCTTTTAAGCCTGACATCGACGATTTACGAGAAAGTCCAGCGCTTGAAATAGCTCGGTCACTTGCTCGAGTTTATCTTGGAAGAGTGATGTGTGTGGAACCCAACATTGAGACGCTCACCGACCGATTGGCGACCGAACTAAACTTGGTAGCGTTTAGTCATGCACTAGCTCAAAGCGACATAGCTGTGATTCTGGTCGGACATCGGGAATTTCGTGCTGTGGCTCCTGCGGCATGGAACGGTAAAACCGTGGTAGACACCTGCGGCGTTTTATGTACGCGCAGTTAATTGCTTATGAAACTAGGATACGTTTGTACAAATTTCAACAATAGTCACTTTACTGTAGGGGCTGTTCGTTCGCTTGTTGCAAGTGCTGGAAACGCACATCAATTACGAATTGTCATTGTCGATAATCAATCGACCCAGAAGCATGTAAACACCCTTCGTGAACTGGCCGATGAATTTCCGGGGGTTGTTGATCTTCTGATAAATACTCAGAACGTTGGATATTTTAAGGGTCTGAATTGCGGCATTCGTCGAATCCAAGAACGCTATCCTGAAGTTCGGCACCTCGTTATTGGGAATAACGACTTACTGTTTCCGATGGACTTTTGTTTAAGAGTTGAAAAGAGTATTCCCGTTTTGGATAAGTATGCCGTAGTCTCGCCGGATATTGTTACATTAGACGGAGAGCATCAGAATCCTCATGTTATTCAAAATATAAGCAAAACAAGAGAGCTCGTCTACGACCTCTACTATTCAAGCTTCATTGCTGCGCAGGTGATTCTCTGGATAGCAAAGGTTTCCCGGTCATTTACGGACCGTCGCGACGAAAAAGAACACCGCACTCCTCAGTTCATCTATCAGGGCCACGGTTCGTGTTACCTGATTGGCCCAAAGTTTTTCAGCGTTTTTACAGAGCTTTGGGCGCCGACATTCTTAATGGGCGAGGAATTCTTTCTGAGTAAGCAGCTTGCCGATAAAGATATGAAGGTTTTTTATACTCCGGCAATCCAATTAACGCATTGTTGTCATGGAAGTTTGGCTGCGCTCCCTAGTCGAAAGGCGTGGGAGTTTTCTCGCGCCGCGCATCAAGTTTACCGTAGGTATGTCCGGACGATCGGTTGGTGATGGTTTTTTATTCGACGGGTGGATTGACAGGTCAATGTATAGCTGTCGTTGTTGCTGACAGCGGCCGAGACGGCGGGATTGGCAAAATCTGGTTATCGGATTGGGCTACGCCATGAGACGCAGCGATATAGTGAATTTGTGCGCTTTAGCAGCGATTCAGGTCTCAAACGCCCTAGTTCCCCTCGTCGTTTTTCCTTACGCGCTTAGTGTTTTGGGGGCAGGCCAATATTCGAAGCTCGTAATCACCGAAGCGCTAATGCTGGCCGTAATGAGCGTGGTGCTTTTCAGTTTTGAAGTGGATGGCGTCGCGCGCGTAGCGCGTTTGGACTGGCGGCGCGAGGGGCGCGAACTGTCAAACGCGTTTAGTACGGTCCTTTGTTCGCGTTTGCTGCTTTTCGTCGTTTGCTTCGTAATTGCCGGAATGGCGCGCCCATTTATGGACAGAGTAAGCAGCGATTTACTGTTCGCTTGGCTTCTAGTGCCTCTTAGTTATGCACTACAGGCCAACTGGCTGTTTCAGGCGATTGAGCAGAATGTGTTTGTGTCAGTGATCACGGTTGTCAGTCGCATCTGCGCGACGCTGCTAATCTTCTATTTTGTTGTCAGCCCTGCGGATGCGATTTGGATACCATTGATCCTTGGTGCATGTTATCTCTCTGCTGCGCTGTGTGCGCTTGGGTATTCGCGGGGCGTTCTCGGTATCCGCGTTCGATGGGCGTCGCTACCAGAAATTATTGAGTCGCTGCGATATGGCCGACATATTTTTATCGGCAACATCGCTGTCATGTTGTATCGCGATTCTAACGTTTTGATTTTAGCGATATCTTATGGCGAGCCGACCGCAATCGCAGCGTACTCACTATCCGAAAAGGTAGTGAAGGGGGTTCAGGCGACGATGCGCCCGTTGAACCAGGTTTATTTCCAGAAGGCCGTGAGAACTATTGGCAGTGATCGTAAAGCGGATAGAGATACCCTGCGAACTATGGCGGCATTTGTTTATCCGCAATGTGTTGCGCTAACAGTAGTCATCACTTTAGTTGCGGTCTTTTTTTTAGTATGTGGCGATACTCTTGAAGAGATGGGGCATTTAGCCGAAGTTCGTGAGATATCAACTTTGTTTGCGGTTATGGTTCTATCGGTCTACTTCGGTATAGCCAATTTCATGTTGGGGACGGTTGGATTGAATCAACTTGGGGCGCGAAGGTGCCTCTATCGATCGATTCTGACGGTTGGTGTATTAAGCGTCGCTTCGTGTGCGACTCTTAGCATGGGTATGGGTGGTGTTGGTGCGGCAATCAGTTTCGTCTTTGCGGAGATACTTCTGTTCTCGGCGATCGTATTTTGCTATCTCCATCAGTCGTGGGTTAAACGGTCGCCAATAGCATGATTGACGCCCCCCTTTGGGTAGGGAAGTTATTCGGCGCGATGATTGGTGGGGCGTTGGTTTTTCTCGCCTACTTGGTTCGTTTGAAGACAAGGGCGTGGCTTACACCAGCAAGCGTTTATTGTTTGCTATGGGCGGGATTCGTGTTGATGCCGTTGATCATGGCGCCGACGGTTCCAATCAATCCTCTCTCATTAATCTACATACTCGCTGCATGCGTGGCGTTCTCAGTGGGTGCCGCGCCCCTTCCCTGGGCGTCAGCGATGGCGGCGAATGCAATGAAGCCGTCCGCGAGCGAGGTATTTTCTACGCCTGTTCTCCGATTTTTCTTCGTCGCGATAACGCTTATTTCGTTTATTTCCATCGGAGGGGCTCTTGCGGCGCAAGGGTTTTCTTGGGTTGATTTGTCTGGAAATCTACTTGCCACGTCAGCCAAGTTTGCAAGTATGCGATATGCGGAAGAGTTGACGCCGACTCTGTTTACGCAAGCGAGCCTTCTCAGTAGCTATGTCGCGACCGCGCTTGGTGGTTTCCTATATTCGTGCCAGTCGAGCAGTCGGAAACGTTTGCTACTAGCGGTTCTCTCATTCGCGCCTGCTGTGATGATCATGGTATCGCAGTCCGCAAAAGGCGTGCTTTTCATGAGCTTCGCGTACTTTTGGGGCGCAATTAATGTTTGCAGGGTTTACAACGGCGAAAAGGGGCTTGTATCAGTTAAGGGACTGAAAGTGGCCGCAAAGGCGGCGATAGTTGTTATGCCGTTGGTGGCATTTTCTTTCCTCGCCCGCGGGCTTTCGGGAAGCCAGGAAATTGGAGATATCGCCGAAAAGTTACGATACTACTTTTCATCGTATCTCTTCGCGCACCTGTATGCGTTTTCCGACTGGTTTGGCGCGTATTTTGGCTACTCGGCGTCGTTAGAGTATGTGACTGATGGTCCCAAATTCGGTCTGTATACATTTTATGGCCTGTTTCAATTGTTCGGTGATCCGACGCCACTCCCGCAAGGGGTCTACGACGAGTACTTTTCGGTAGATGGGGTTTTCACCAGTAACATTTTTACAATGTACCGCGGTCTCTTGCTTGATTTTGGCTTGATAGGGTCTCTAGGCTTTATGTTGGCGGCTGGCTTGGTGGTCCATATTGTGTTTTTCGCCCTCACCGGGTCGGATAGGCCTCGATTCGCTGTGTCGGCCTATGTCGTAATGACGGGGGCGTTCGTGCATTCGTTTCTATCGAGTTTGTTGATGTATAACAGCACATACGCGACTCTAGTCGTGATTTGGGCGATTTTGGTCGTCAATGACATCTTCTCTTCCGGCAAGGCGCGACTATAAGTTGTCGCTGAAATCAGTCGAGTGTTCGACGCGGTGTGAGTGACGTTCAACGTGCACATCACACTTTCTTTAATCCAATCTCGCGAGCGATATAGTATGAGACGCGACTATAAAATTTGCAGTCACTGCGTTATGGACACTTCAGATAGTCGCATCGTTTTTGACGATTTCGGTGTCTGCGATCACTGCTTGTCTTTTAAAGCGGATGTTCTTCCGAATTGGCACCCTGATGAAAAGGGCGCGGCTATGTTCAGGCAAATCGTCGACCGAATTAAAGTGTCGGGCAAGGGTCGCGACTTCGACTGCATCATGGGGATGAGCGGAGGCCTCGACAGTTCCTACCTGCTGCACCTCGCGGTCTCGGAGTTCGGGTTGCGACCGCTCGTGTTTCATGTCGATGGTGGCTGGAACACCGACATTGCGGTCAATAATATTCAAGTGTTGGTCGAGAGGCTCGGTCTCGACCTATTCACCGAGGTCATCAACTGGGAGGAGATGCGTGACTTCCAGCTCGCGTTCTTCAAGGCCGGAGTCCCCCACCTCGATTTGCCGCAGGATCACGCCTTCGTCGCGACGCTTTACCACTTCGCTAACAAACACGGCATCAAGTACATTCTCAATGGCGGAAACTACTCGACTGAGTGCGTTCGCAATCCGAAGGAATGGTTGTACTACGGCACCGACATGGCGCAGATCCGCGACATCCATCGACAGTTCGGGACAATCCCTCTGCGTAGTTATCCATTCAGCTCCGTCCTCTTTCACAAAGTCTATCTGCGCTATTTCCGTGGTGTTCAGGTTATCAAGCCACTCAACTTGCTGCCCTACACAAAGGCACACGCGAGCAAGGTCTTGTCGGAGCGCTACGGCTGGCGCCCGTATCCCCAGAAACACTTCGAGTCGCGCTTCACGCGGTTCTACGAAGGATACTGGCTGCCGACCCGGTTCGGTTACGACACCCGTCGTGTCCAGTACTCGAGCCTGATCCAGACCGGGCAGATGACCCGCGATGAAGCACTTGAGCGCCTGGCCAATCCCGCGTATGACCCGGCGACCATCGACGAGGACTTCGAATACATCGCCACCAAGCTCGGCATTACCGTGGACGAGCTGCGGGGCTATCACCAGATGCCGCTCAAGAGCTACCGCGACTACCGCAACCAGGAATGGATGTTCGACCTCGGCGCGAAGGCCCTTAAGTTCCTCGGCGTGGAGCGGGCCATCAAGCGATGATTGCGATCGTCGACTACGGATCCGGAAACGTCGGCGCCATCGCCGACATCTTCAAGCGCTTGAAGGTGGCGCACCGGATCACCGGGTCCGCGGACGAGCTGCGGGCTGCGGAACGCTATGTGCTGCCTGGTGTGGGCGCGTTCGACACGACCATGCGGACCTTGAGGGACTCGGGTCTGGTCGAGGTGCTCGGCGATGAGGTTTTGCGCCGCGGCAAGAAAATCCTCGGGATCTGCGTTGGGATGCAGATCCTCGGCGGCAGCAGCGAGGAAGGGGAGCTGCCGGGGCTCGGGTGGATTCCCGGGCGTGTGCGCCGCATCGACGCCGCGACGGTCTGTGGCCCGACCAAGCTGCCGCACATGGGCTGGAACTCCATCAAATTGACGCAGCCTGCTCCGCTGTTCGAGGGCGTCGATCTCGACCGCGGGTTCTATTTCCTCCACAGCTATTTCTTCGACGCCGCGGACCACGGGTCAGTCCTCGCGACCGTCGACTACGGCGGCGAGCTGCCCTGCGCTATCCGCCGCGGCGATGTCTACGGCGCGCAGTTCCACCCGGAGAAGAGCCACTCCAACGGCGTGGCGATCTTCCGCAACTTCGCGGCGCTCTGACCATGCTCCGCTCGCGCATCATCCCCTGTCTGCTGCTGCACCGCGGCGGTCTCGTCAAGACCCGCCAGTTCAAGGACCCGAAGTACGTCGGCGACCCGCTGAACGCGGTGAAGATCTTCAACGAGAAGGAGGTGGACGAGCTCGTCTTCCTCGACATCGACGCGACGGTCGAGGGGCGCGGTCCGGGGATGCAGCTCCTGCGCAGCCTCGCGGTCGAGTCTAGGATGCCACTCTGCTACGGCGGCGGCGTCACCGACGCCACTCAGGCCTCACGCATCGTCGCGATGGGGTTCGAGAAGGTGTCGGTGAGCAGCGCGGCGCTCGAGCGACCCGCGCTCATCGGCGAGATGGCCGAGGCCATCGGGTCCCAGAGTGTGGTTGTCACGCTCGATGTCCGGGCGAACCGGTTTCTCTCGGGCCATACTGTCTTCAGCCGCAACGGGCGCCAGAAACACCGTCAGCCCCTGATCGAGTTCTGCCGCGAGGCGGCGGATTTGGGTGCGGGCGAGATCGTCATCAACTCCATCGACCGGGACGGCGAGATGTCGGGCTATGACCTCGCGCTTGCGAGGGAACTGCGCGCTGCGGTGTCCACGCCGATCACCGTCATGGGCGGCGCGGGCAATGTGTCGCACATGCAGGAGCTCATCGATGCCGTCGGCATCGTCGGCGCCGCGGCAGGCAGCATGTTCGTCTTCAAGGGGCCGTACCGCGCGGTCCTGATCAATTACGACCGTCCCGCCAGGTTGCGGGGAGCAGGGATGTCATGAAGCAGGTATTGCAGGACATGGCGAGCGGCGAGACCACCGTGGCGGACGCGCCTGCGCCGGCGTGCAGCGCAGGGCATGTGCTGGTGCGGTCGACGGTCTCGCTGATTTCCGCGGGGACGGAGCGCATGCTCGTCGGCTTCGGCAAGGCGGGCTACATCGAGAAGGCGCGCCAGCAGCCCGAGAAAGTCCGGATGGTGCTCGAGAAAGTGCGCACCGACGGGCTGCTGACCACGGTCGAGGCCGTGCAGTCGAAGCTGGCGCAGCCCCTGCCGCTCGGGTACTGCAATGTCGGCGTGGTGCTGGAGGTGGGTGCCGGCGTCGAGGGCATCAAGCCCGGCGACCGCGTGGTGTCGAACGGACCCCATGCGGACATCGTGAAGGTCCCACGGAACCTCTGCGCGGTGATCCCGGACGCAGTCGGTGACGAGGCGGCGGCCTTCGTCGTCGTGGGCAGCATCGGGCTGCAGGGCATGCGTCTCGCGCAGCCGACGCTCGGCGAAGCCTTCGTCGTCACCGGTGTCGGTCTCATCGGGCTGCTCACCGTCCAGTTGCTGCGCGCGCAGGGTTGCCGCGTGCTGGCCGTGGATTTCGACGACGCGAAGCTGGAGCTGGCGCGCGGGTTCGGCGCTGAGACCTGCAATCCGGGCAAGGGCGAGGACCCGGTCGCGGCCGGCATCGCGTTCAGCCGCGGCGTCGGCGTCGATGGCGTGATCATCACCGCGTCGACGCGCTCGAGCGACCCGGTCACCCAAGCCGCCCGCATGTGCCGCAAGCGCGGACGCATCATCCTCGTGGGCGTGACGGGCCTTGAGCTGAATCGCGCCGATTTCTACGAGAAGGAACTCACCTTCCAGGTCAGCTGTTCCTACGGTCCGGGCCGCTACGACCCCGATTACGAGCAGGGCGGGCAAGACTACCCGGTTGGTTTCGTGCGCTGGACGGAGCGGCGCAACTTCGAGGCGGTGCTCGACATGATGGCGACCGGCGCCGTGCGCGTGGAGCCGCTGGTCACGCACCGGTTCCCCTTCGAGGAAGCGCCCAAGGCCTATCAGGCGCTCACCGCGGACAAGGCCGGCCTCGGCATGCTGCTGCAGTACGGCTCGCCGGTGGCCGAGCGTCTGGTCCGTTCGGTGGAGCTCCGGCCGGAGATGAAGTTCGAGGGTGCCGAGCCTGTCCTCGGTTTCATCGGCGCGGGCAACTACGCGTCGCGCATACTCATCCCGGCCTTCAAGGCGGCCGGCGCGCGGTTCCACACGATCGTCACGGCGGGCGGCATCAACGGCGTGATCCACGGCAGCCGCTCGGGGTTCGCCGTCGCGAGCACCGACATGGAGGCGATGCTGGCGGACGGCGCCATATCTGCGGTCGCCATCGTCACTCGCCATGACTCCCATGCGCGTTTCGTGGCGCAAGCGCTCGCGGCGGGCAAGCATGTCTTCGTCGAGAAGCCGCTGGCCATCGATGCCGATGGCCTGGGCGCGGTCCGCGCCGCGTATGACGAGGCCGCGCGCGCCGGTGCCCCGCGCCAGTTGATGATCGGCTTCAACCGGCGTTTCTCGCCCCAGGTCCGCAAGATGAAGGCGCTGCTGTCGTCCGTGAGGGAGCCCAAGAGCTTCATCATGACGATGAATGCGGGCGCCATACCGCCTGACCACTGGACGCAGGATCCCGCCGTCGGCGGTGGACGGATCATCGGCGAGGCCTGCCACTTCATCGACCTCATGCGGCACCTCGCAGGTTGCAAGATCGTGTCGGTGCAGGCGCGCCGCATGGGCGACTCCCCCGCGGTCGCCACCACCGAGGACAAGGCGGCGATCACCTTGGGGTTCGAGGACGGATCGTTCGGCACCATCCTGTACCTCGCCAACGGCGCGGCGAGTTTCCCGAAAGAACGCGTCGAGGTGTTCACTGCGGGTCGCGTCCTGCAGCTCGACAACTTCCGCAAGTTGCGCGGGTTCGGTTGGCCCGGTTTCGGCAGCATGAATCTTTGGCGACAGGACAAGGGGCAGCAGGGTTGTGCGGCGGCTTTCCTGGAGGCCGTGAAGACCGGACGGCCGGCGATCGAGCCGGAGGAGGTCTTCGAAGTTGCTAGCGCCACATTACACGCAGCGGAGTTAGTGCGCCAACGATGAGGTCCCTTGCTATCTGGGCGAGAACCATCGTCGCTCTCGGCATCCTAAATGTGGCCCGGGTAGCTATCTACCGTTTTGGGGTCCGCACCGGATGGCATCCGGCGTGTCGCCTGCGCGGCCAAGTTCCCTCCGGTCCGTTTTTTAGGCCACCGAGCGGGACGCCGCTTGCCGGTGGGGTGGCGCGGACCGACTGGCGCCAAAGTGGGCTGCTATTCGGGCATCTTTTAGTCGAAGCTGGAAATGGACCACCGGACTGGACGTTGAGCCCGCTGACTGGAAGAAGGAGCCAAGGCGCAAGCCAACCGTGGTGGAAAATTAGTGACTTTGATCCTGCGGTTGGCGATATCAAGCCCATCTGGGAGCTCTCGCGCTTCGATTGGATGCTGGCGATGGCGCAGCGAGCGCGCATGGGGGACCAAGCTGAACGGTCTCGGCTCGAGCGTTGGCTGCAGGACTGGATAGTTCACAATCCGCCATACTTGGGCCCTAATTGGAAGTGCGGACAAGAAGCGTCTATTCGTGTGCTGCACATCGCCTTGGCAGCCATGATACTTGGACAGGTTGAAACGGCATCGTCGTCTTTGGTTGAGTTGGTCCGGCTGCACTTGAGACGAATCGCTCCCACAATGCAGTACGCAGTCGCGCAGGAAAATAATCATGGAACCTCCGAGGCGGCGGCGCTGTTTGTCGGCGGCAGTTGGATGGCGTCGCTTGGCGTTACTGAGGGGCACAACTGGGCGCGGACGGGGCGCAGATGGTTGGAGAATCGTGTCGTTCGTTTGGTTGGTGCGGACGGCAGTTTTAGCCAATACTCGTTGAACTACCACCGCTTGCTCTTAGAGACCCTCTGCATCGTGGAGGTCTGGCGGCGTCATTTAGACTTGCCTTCGTTCTCATCAATCTGGCGCTCTCGCGCTTCGGCCGCCGCGGACTGGCTGCGCCACCTGATTAGCCCGGTCAGCGGGGACGGTCCGAATGTAGGAGCGAACGACGGAGCCCATCTTTTCCGTATGACCGATGCGAAATATCGGGATTACCGACCGAGCGTGTATTTAGCGACGGCTCTGTTCTCCGGAAAGAGCGCCTATCCAGAGTCCGGTCCGTGGTCACATTATTTAGATTGGATTGGGGTCAAGTGTCCGACGGAATCCTTGCCCGCTCCGGGGAATTACCTCGCTGATGATGGAGGGTTTGCGGTGTTGCGTCGGGGAATCGCCATGGTGATGCTCCGTTATCCGCGCTTCCGTTTTCGACCTAGCCAAGCCGATGTGTTGCACATGGATGTATGGCTTGGTGCCGTGAATATCCTTCGTGACGCCGGCACCTACAGTTATAACGCAGATCCGGCCTCGCTTCGCTACTTTACCGGCACAGGTAGTCACAACACAGTGCAGTTCGACGACCGTGATCAGATGCCTCGACTCGGTCGTTTTTTATTTGGTAGCTGGCTGGAAACGGAGCGTTTGCAGGTCGTCGAAGAGGACGATATTGCAACGCGATTTGGGGCTGGATACCGTGACAGTCGCGGAGCTCGTCACTATCGTGCTGTAACCCTTTGGGACGCCGGCGTGCGGGTGGTGGACGATGTCGAGGGATTTAAACAAAAGGCAGTTCTTCGTTGGCGTCTTGAGCCGCGCGCTTGGGGGCTGGAAAACGCCGGTGACATAGTTCGCCTAATTGATAAACATGACGGAAGACAGCTGTTGACAGTAAGTAGCAGCAAACCGATTTTCCGATGCGAGTTAGTAGAGGGGTGGGAGTCTGATTATTACGCACGAAAGACCCCGGTCCCCGTATTAGAGGTGGAGGTGGCGGAGCCGTGCTCGATTTTCACCGAGATAAGGTGGTGAGATGCTAGAACAGTTGAAATATGTCATTGTGAAAAAGATCTACGCAGATCATAACGATGCCGCACCTGTTAGGTCTGCGGTCCGTGAACTTCTAAACGGACTCCCAAGTGATGGACGAGGGGTGAACGTAGGAGCTGGCCGGACAAGACTTGACCCTCGCGTAAAGAATATGGAGCTCGAACACGGGACAGGAATAGATATTGTAGGGTCTGTAGAAGACATGCCATGCCAATCCGGGTCACTCGACCTCGTGATTGCGCAGGAGGTATTGGAGCACGTCAGTTCTCCGGATGTTGCGGTTCGGGAAATGTATCGTGTGTTGAAGCCGGGCGGCATTGCCTACATCCAATTACCGTTTGTCATTGGCTACCATCCTTGCCCGCAGGACTATTGGCGGTTCACGCACGAGGGGATTAGGCGACTAGTTGAATCCGAAAATTTCGAGGTGGTAAAGACGGGCATGACCGTCGGGCCTGCTGTGGGTTTCTACCGAATTTTCGTAGAGTTCGCATCGATAATTTTCTCAATGATATCTTCAAGCCTTTATCGACCGGCTAAGCTTTTTTTCTCAATCGCCTTGTATCCCTTGAAGTGGCTAGATCCCATCCTGAAGAGAAGCAATCAGGCGGACCGAATCGCGGGCGGCTACTTTGTCATTTGTAGGAGGAAGTAAAGACCGTATGAGGGTTTTGTACTTTCACCAGCATTTCAATACCCCGTCGGGTAACGTTGGAATCCGTTCTTATCAAATGGCGAAAGCGCTCCTGCGGAAAGGGCACGCGGTGACAATGGTCTGCGGCAGTTACGATGGTGGGTCGACCGGGCTGGAGGGTCCGATGGTGGATGGTCGGCGCCGTGGAGTGGTGGATGGCATAGACGTCATCGAGCTTGATTTGGCCTACTCTAACTCAGACGGGTTCATCAAGCGCGCGCTGACATTCTTGAAGTTTGCTTTACGCAGTGCTGGGCTGGTTTTCACTGAGCGGTACGATATTTTGTTTTCGACTACCACGCCGCTCACGTCCGGCATACCAGGGATCCTCGCCCGATGGTTGAGAGGAAAGCCTTTCGTATTTGAGGTGCGCGATCTCTGGCCGGAGCTTCCTCGAGCTATGGGTGTTATCCGCAATCCCGTAGTGCTTTTTGCGATGAGCGCACTGGAGTGGGTCACTTATCGGTCGGCACACCGATTGGTGGGATTGTCCCCGGGCATAGTTGATGGGATAGCCCGGCGGGGCATACCTCTTGAACGAATCGCCTCTGTGCCTAACGGGTGTGATATTGGAATATTCTCGGCTCGGGAGCACGCTTGGCGTCCATCGCAGGTTCATTTGAATGATTTGATGGCGGTTTTCGCAGGCACCCACGGCATCGCCAACGGCCTCGATGCGGTGTTGGACGCGGCAGCCGAGCTCAAGCGGCGTGGGCGCGAAGACATCAAACTGGTGCTGATTGGTCAGGGGAAACTCAAGGCTGAACTGCGGGCGCGCGCTGCACGAGACCGTTTGGATAACGTGGTGTTCCAGGATCCGGTGGATAAATCGAGACTGGCGGGTCTAATGGCAGCGACGGATATCGGGCTTCAGACACTCTCCAACGTTCCGGCATTCTACTACGGCACATCTCCCAATAAGTTTTTTGACTATATCGCTGCTGGGGTGCCAGTCCTCAATAACTATCCCGGTTGGCTTGCTGAGATGATAGTCGATGAGGGTTGCGGGCTCGTAGTGCCGCCGAATAGCCCGGGTGCGTTTGCGGATGCGTTGGAGCGGGCGGCGGATGATAGAGAGTCGCTTCAGGTCATGGGGCGTAGAGCGCGTATCTTGGCGGAAAAACGCTTTGAACGGGGCGCGCTCGCAGACCGTTGGGTCGATTGGGTTACGGGAGTGGCTCGATGAAGCGTGGATTCGATATAGTCCTTACGTTGTCGAGCCTAGTGATTTTTGCACTACCTTTGGTAGTCCTGGCGTGCTTGGTGAGGTGCAAACTCGGCTCGCCGGTGTTTTTCCGACAAACTCGACCTGGGTTGCACGGGAAGGTCTTCACTATGTTGAAGTTCCGCACTATGGCTGTCGCATATGGAAAGGACGGGCGGCTACTGTCGGATGCTGAGCGCCTGACGCCCTTCGGCCGCTTTCTTCGAGCATCCAGTTTGGATGAATTGCCAGAGCTAGTTAATGTACTAAAAGGCGACATGAGCCTTGTCGGGCCTCGTCCATTACTGGTCGAATACCTCCCGCTTTTCACGCCGCATCAAGCTCGACGCCATGAAGTACGACCGGGAATCACCGGTTGGGCGCAGGTCAACGGCCGCAACGCGATCTCTTGGGAGGAAAAGTTCACATTGGATGTCTGGTATGTTGATCATCATAGTTTCTGGCTAGACATCAAAATATTGGGGATGACCGTCATGAAAGTGCTAAGGCGAGACGGAATCAGCGCGTCAGGTGATGCCACAATGCCGGTGTTCAGGGGAAGCAATGATCGGTAGGAATAACGTATTGCTCCTGTCGGCCGGACGCAGGGTGGAACTGCTTCGCGCCTTCATGGTCGAGATCAAGTCTAGGGGCTTCGGAGGTAAGGTATTCGCGACGGACCTTAGTCCGAGGTCCTCCGCCGCATGTCAGGTAGCTGATAGGGCCTTTGGCATGCGTCGTGTAACCGATCAGGGGTACATGGATGAGCTGCTGGCGCTTTGTGAGGAGCAGGGTGTTGGTTTGGTCATTCCGACGATAGATACAGAGTTGTTGGGGCTGGCCAGTGCTCGAGCGCGATTCGCTGATCGTGGCATTCATCTCATTATATCTGACGAAAAGTTAGTGCGGATGTGTCGTGACAAGCGTCTGACAGCTGAGTTTTTCGCATCTTTGGATATTGGTACCCCTGCGCCGATGGATCGGTCGCATTTGACGTTTCCCTGTTTTTCGAAACCCTATGATGGGAGTCGTAGCGTTGGCGCGAAGAAGATTACTTGTGCAGACGATGTCACAGACGATATGCGTCGTGACCCAAAGTTGATCTTTATGGAATTCATGGACTCAACCTTCGACGAATTCACTGTGGACGCCTATTTCGATCGAAATGGTGTCTTGAAGTGTATGGTGCCGCGGCACCGTCTGGAGGTTCGTGATGGCGAAGTTAGTAAAGGCGTGACCCGAAGAGGTCATGTGTATGACTATCTGAAGGATAGACTGACAAGGATCCAAGGTGCGCGGGGGTGCTTAACGGTGCAGCTTTTCGCCTCCCGCGAGGGGCGGCGTTACGCGGCTTTGGAGGTTAACCCGCGCTTCGGCGGGGGCTATCCGCTGTCTTATGCTGCGGGCGCTAATTTTCCAGGATGGTTGATAGATGAATATATCTTGGGGTCGGCGGTGCCGTTTTTTGACGGGTGGCAGCCGAATTTGTTGATGTTGCGCTACGACGCGCAGGTGTTAGTTCGCGATGCGATTTGATTTGGCTCAAACCGTTGTCGTTTTCGATTTGGATGATACTCTTTATCCTGAGGCCGACTATGTGGCATCGGGCGTGCGTCATGTTTGTGCGAGAATCGCTCAGGTTTATGGGCAAGATGTTCGTGCGTCCGTAGATGAAGTGCTCAGGGTGGATCCCGCGATCGACTGGTTGGGGTTCGCTTGTGAGCGGGCAGGGATTCCGATTGCGGCCAAGGAGTCGTTGCTCTGGATGTACAGGCTTCATTATCCCGATATATCTCTTTCCAATTCGTGCTTGATCGCCTTGAAAAGGATACGGGAAGCGGCGAGCGCGACAGCGGTTTTGACCGACGGCCGTTCAGTAACCCAGCGGCTTAAGCTCTCGGCCTTGGGGCTCGCCGATTGGCCCGCCTACATTTCGGAGGAGTACGGCGATGTTAAGCCATCGCCGGAGCGATTCTTTGCGGTGCGGAATCAATATCCGGCCCAGCAGTATGTTTATGTCGCGGACAACGTTCGAAAGGATTTCTTGGGCTGTAACCCGCTTGGATGGATTGGCATCGGCATGCGGGGCAGTCATCGCAATGTGCATCCCCAATCCCTCGTTGATTGTGCTGATGCGGCTCGTCCTGCGCATTGGGTAGACGGCTGGGAGCAACTTGCCGCCCTTCTTTTTGCGGCGCATGAGGGTATCGGATGATCGCGTGTCAGTGGTGAAAGGACGATGATTAACACCAGTTTCGCCCCATGGCCGGCATTCTCCGATGAAGAGGCGGACGCCGTCCGCCGCGTGCTCGTCAGCAACAAGGTCAACTATTGGACCGGGACCGAGTGTCGGGAATTCGAAAAAGAGTTCGCCGCATATGCGGGGGCTCGTTATGCCATCGCGCTCGCTAACGGCACGGTCGCCCTTGATGTCGCGCTGAAGGTGCTCGGCATTGGTCCGGGCGACGAGGTCATCGTCACCTCCCGTACGTTCCTCGCCTCGGCTTCCTGCATCGTGACCGCCGGCGCGACACCGGTCTTCGCGGATGTCGATCGCGACAGCCAGAACATCACCGCGGAGACCATCGCGGCGGTGCTCACGCCCCGTACCAAGGCAGTGATCTGCGTCCACTTGGCCGGTTGGCCTTGCGACATGGATCCCATCATGGCGCTTGCGAAGGATCGGGGGCTCTTCGTCATCGAGGACTGCGCGCAGGCCCACGGGGCGCGCTACAAGGGGCGCAGCGTCGGCAGCATCGGGCACATCAGCGCTTGGAGTTTTTGTCAGGACAAGATCATGACCACCGGCGGCGAGGGCGGCATGGTCACGACGGATGACGAGTCGCTGTGGCGACGGATGTGGGCGTACAAGGACCATGGCAAGAGCTTCGAAGCGGTCTACGAGCGGCAGCATCCCCCAGGCTTCCGTTGGTTGCATGAGAGCTTCGGCACCAACTGGCGCATGATCGAGATGCAGGCGGTCATCGGCCGGATCCAGCTGCGCCGCATGGCAGATTGGACGGCGGCGCGCACCCGCAACGCGGAGCGTATCGCGGCGGCCTGCCGTGAATTCGCGGCGCTGCGCGTCCCGGCACTCCGCTGCTCATCATGTTCCGGGGATTGCACCCGGGCGACTGGCTGCGTCCACGCGCACTACAAGCACTATGCCTTCGTACGCCCCGAGCGGCTCCGCGCCGGTTGGTCGCGGGACCGCATCATCGAGGCGATCAACGCTGCAAGGGTGCCCTGCTACCAGGGTTCCTGTTCAGAGGTCTACTTGGAGAAGGCCTTCGACGGCACCCCTTGGCGCCCGAAGGAACGCCTGCCGGTCGCGAAGGAACTCGGTGAGACCTCGTTGATGTTCCTCGTGCACCCGACCTTGACCGTCGCCGAGCTCGACAAGACCTGCCAAGTCATCCGGCAGGTCATGGGCGCCGCCAGCGCCTGAGCCGCCTTGACCGGCTGCGCGGACGCGGCGGAGCGCGGGTCCGGCGACCCGCTTTCACGCTATAATCGCGGTCCTTTTCCCACCGCCCCCCAATCCCTCCCATGCTCCAGAAGATCGGCGATTCCCTGAAGGGCCGGAAGATCCTGCCCTGGCTCATCCTCGGCCCCCTCGCGCTCATCTTCGCGTTCTGGGGTGCCACGGGCATGGTCAGCATGGACTTCCTCGGCGCCCAGACCTGGGCCGCCAAGGCCAACGGCAAGCAGATCTCGCTGCAAGAGGCGGGCGATGTCTGGCGCAACCAGCAGTCTCAGTGGCAGCAGCAGTTCGGCACGGAGATCCCCGATGACGTCCGTACGGAGCTCCAGGACGGGGTGCTCGAGCGCCTGATCCGGGCGCGGCTCGTGGGGGATCGGAGCCAGGACGGCGGTTATCGCGTCAGCGCGGCGCGGGTCCAGGAAGAGATCATGTCGGAGCCGGCCTTCCAGGTCGATGGCAAGTACAGCGAGACGCTGGCGCTCGCGCGGCTCGCGCAGATCGGCATCACGCCGGAAAAGTTCCGCGCCGACATCCGCACCAGCCTGCAGAACGCGGAGCTCGAGCGCGCCATCGGCGTCTCGGAGTTCCTCACCCCCACGGAGATCGGTCGTCGTCTCG
>Ga0315900_10003249_pt1 | contig 23950 bp, 20 predicted proteins | sample LakEriMetagenome_FD_203521 | JGI IMG/M metagenome (GOLD analysis project Ga0315900, IMG submission 203521) | Freshwater fungal communities from buoy surface, Lake Erie, Ohio, United States - Buoy 12 MA114 | ecosystem: Environmental > Aquatic > Freshwater > Lake > Lake biofilm | place: USA: Lake... | reverse complement strand
AACTGGGCCACCACCTGCGTGGTCTGAATGGGGCGCCGGAAGAAGCCCGTGGACCGCCCGTCGCGGCGGCCGAAGGAGCCGAACCCGTAGAGCTGCAGGTTCTCGCTCACGTTGTGCGCCGCGTTCACCATGCCCACCACGTCGGCGGTCGCGGCATCGCCCGACCAGTGCGTCAGGCGATTCGCCGTGGATTCGCGCGGATCCCCCGTGGGAAACTGCTGCCGGGGATCCCGGAAACTCCGGTTGGTCATGGCGCGATTGCGCCACTCGATGCCGGCGTGCAGGTAGCTGCCGTTGCCCCAGGTCACTGCCTGATCGGCCGACGCGGTCGTATTGGTCCCATCGTTCCGGCTGCCCAGCCCCTCCACGTCGGTGTTGAACTGCCCCGTCTGAATGGAGGCGCCGCCTGCCGTGGCCCCCTTGAGGATGATGTTGATCACGCCGGCGATGGCGTCCGACCCGTACTGCGCCGCGGCGCCATCGCGGAGGATCTCGATACGGTCGATCATGGACGCCGGGATGGCGTTGAGGTCCACCGCCGAGGTGCCGCGGCCGACCGTGCCGTTGTTGTTGATGAGCGCACTGGTGTAGCGGCGCTTGCCGTTCACCAGCACCAGCGTCTGGTCGGGGGCCAGACCGCGCAACGTCGCCGGGCGCACGTGGTCGGTCCCGTCGGCCACTGCGGGGCGCGGGAAGTTCAACGACGGGGCCGCGGCCTGCAGCATCTGCGCCGTCTCCACCCGACCCGTCGACCGCAGGTCAGCGGTGGTGATCACGTCGACCGGGACAGGGCTGCTCACCAGCGTCCGCTCACCACCACGCGACCCCGTCACGGCGACCGCCTCGAGCTGTGTGGTGGACTTGGGCAGCACGAAGTTCTTGGTCACCGTGCGTCCAGCTTCCACCACGACGGTGTCCACGCGGCCGGCGTATCCCAGCATGCGCGCACGCAGTTCGTAACGGCCCGGACGCAGCGAGAAGCGATAGCTGCCGTCGGCCCGGGTGATGGCGCCGATCTGCGTGCCGGTCACCCCGATCGACGCCCCCTGCAGCGCCTCGCCGCTCTCCGCCACCGTTACCTTGCCTTCCACCGTGCCAGTCCCCTGCGCCCGCAGGGCGCCGGGAGACGCCAACAGGGACAGCGCAGCACAAGTCGTCGTGACAGCATACCAACGTCGGACACATCGCATGGCGGGATCTCCGTGAGGGAAACGGATGGACTGGGCGGTCCGCGAGATCGGCAAACTTCCCACTTTCCGGGTCAGGCCGCAACAGCAGACCCCCCAAACGACCGCAATGGGGACGGGACGCAACCGTTTTCCGTGTGCTGGCCAACCGTGACCGGGCTTTGACATGGTCGTGACCCCCCGTCGCGCCGCGGAGACGTGCCCGCGGCAGACTGCCCTCACCGCCGACATCGGCCGGTAGCCTTCCCTGCGTCCCTCTCGCCCACGGGTGACCCCGCTGCTCATGGCTGGCGCGCTGCCACCACTCGACCGATCCGGCACGCCGCGCCGCTGATGCCGCGCCTCCTCGTCTGTACCGACAGCTACCCGCCCCAACTCAACGGGGTGAGCGTCGTCACTGCCGCCATGGTGACCGGCCTGTCCGCCCGCGGATGGGAGTGTGCGGTGCTGGCGCCCGCGTATCCGCCAGCGCTCACGGCACCCCTGTCCCAGCCGGTCACCCTGCGCCACGTCGCCCTGCCCTCACGGTCGCTGCCAGCATATCCCGACGTTCGCCTGGTCTGGCCACCGCTGCGACATGCGCGACAGATCGTCCGGGACTTCCGTCCCGACGTGGTCCACTGCGCCACCGAATTCACCGTGGGGTGGGCCGGTCTGCGGGCGGCTCGCGCGTACGACGTACCGGTGGTGACCACGCATCACACGGACTTCTCGCGCTACTGCGATGCCTACGGCGTGCCGTTCCTGCGCCCGGTCGTCCAGCGCTGGCTCGGCCGCTTTCACCGGCGCGCCCACCACACGATTGCCCCGTCTGCCGCCGTGGAGCGCACCCTGCGGGCGATGCACGTTGGGCACACCACCGTGTGGGGCGGGGGCGTGGATACCGCGCACTTTTCACCACGACACTTCTCGCTGCTCAGCCGCCATCGCTATGCCATGGGTGCCGACTTCAACTTCCTGCATGTGGGCCGGCTCGCCCCGGAGAAGAACGTGGAGTTCGTGCTCGACGCGTTCGCACATTTGCGCAACCGCTTTCGCGACCGGCGACTGCGTCTCATCATCGCCGGAGCCGGTCCGAGCGAACGACGATTGCGGGAACGGGCCGGCGATGACGTGATGTTCCTCGGGGCCGTCGATCGGGAGCGCGACCTGCCCGCGCTGTACGCGAGTGCCGACGGGTTCGTCACCGCGTCGGAGACCGAAACGCTGGGGCTGGTGGTGCTCGAGGCGATGGCGTCCGGGTTGCCCGTGGTGGCCTGTCACGCGGCCGGCGTGGGTGAGCATCTCGACCATGCCCGCAACGGACTCGCCTTCGCGCCGGGCGACATGAGCGGCTGCGTGTCGGCCATGTCGCGCCTGGTGGCCGACGCCTCGCTGCACGAGCGTCTGCGTGCTGGTGCCCGCGCGGCGGCCGAGTCCATGTCGACCGATCGGGCATTGGACCAGCTGGACGCCCTGCTGCGCACGGTCGTTGGGGCCGCCGCCGTCAGCTACGAGTCGTCCCCCTCGCCGCTGGTGATGACGCCTGCACGGTGAGGTAGTCGGCGAACAGCCGATCCCAGACGGCCTCCCACGTGCACGCCGCCGCATGCGCCAGCCCCGCTTCACGGCGCTGGTGGAGCGGCGTGCGATCATCGATCAGCCGCGTCAACAGGGAGGCCACCGTCGTGGCATCACCAGGCGGGGCCACCCACCCGCGATCGGGGAGCAGCACTTCGCGCGTCGGCGCGACATCCGCGCCGATCACCGGCGTGCCCGACGCCATGGCTTCCAACATGACGTTGCCGAAGGTGTCGGTGGTGCTGGGAAAGAGCAGGACATCGGCGCTCGCGTACGCCTCACTCAGCGCCGCACCCTCGAGGCGACCGGTGAAGGTGCTCCCCTCCGGCGCACGGGACCGCGCGGACACGCCACAGGGCCCATCGCCAACCACCAGCAGCCGCACGGCCCCCGGGCGGGCGGTGGCCGCCAGCCGTACCGCCTCGAGCGCCACGTCCACCTGTTTCTCGGCCGCGAGGCGCCCCACGTAGGCCGCCACGAGGGTGCCGTCGTGCGCGCCGATCGCCGTGCGAAACGCCGCCGACCGATAGCGGGGAGCAAAGCGGTGGCCGTCGACGCCGCGCGTCCACACGGTGCAGCGCTCGAATCCCTGCGCTTCCACCTCCTGCACGATGGCCGCGGTGGGGCAGTACGTGCGATGACCGCCGTTGTGAAACCAGCGCAGGTAGGCCCACCCTGGTCGCGCGAGCAGGCCCATGCCGTAGTGCGCCGCGTACGCGGTGAAGCTGGTGTGATACGACGACACGAACGGCACATCGAGCAGCCTCGCGGCACGACGACCCGCCAACCCCATGCCGAACTCCGTCGCCGCATGAACGAGCGTCGGCTGAAACTCGCGAAGGCGCGCCACGACCGCGGACTGCCGCGGCCATGACAGGCGCAGTTGCGGATACGCCGGGAACGCGCGTCCCGGCGATCGTACGATGTCCATGGCCTCGTGGGCGCCCGGCTCGTCCGTGGTGAACACCAGGACCTCGCCGCCGCGCTCCCGCAGGGCGGACGTCAGGCGGTCCAGGGTGCGCGCCACGCCGTTCACCTGCGGGGAGAAGGTGTCGGTGAAGAGTGCGAGCCGCACCCCCGCCATGGGGCCGGCGTGCCGGCGCGACGCGGCGTTCACCGTCGCAGGGATGCGTACAGGGCGAAGAGACGGTCGAACACGTGCGTCCAACTGTGCTCCGCCACCGCATGGCCGTGCGCGCGAGCACCAAGTGCCGTCAGGTCCGATTCGAGCAGGCACACCGCCGCGTGCACCAGCGAGGTCGCGTCTCCCGGTTCGTAGCATGTGCCGCCACCGCTTGTGGCCACATGTTCCGCGACGCCACCACGATTGACGCTCAGGACGGGCGTGCCGCAGGCCATGGCTTCGACAGCGGCCAGGCCGAAGGTCTCCGCTGGTCCGGGGGCCACGTAGACGTCGGCGGCGGCCAGCAGGTCCGCCAACTGCCCCCGGTCGCTCACGAAAGGCTGAAACAGGACGCGTCGCGCATACGGGTGTGCCCGCAGCCGGTCCGCGTCGGGGCCGGTACCCACCAACATCAGGCGGGCACCCGTCTGCGCCTCCACGCGGCTCCAGGCGTCGAGCACCACGTCGAGCTCCTTCTCGCGCGCGAATCGGCCGGCGAAGACGGCGAGTGGCGCATCGGGGAGGGCCAGTTGCGCCCGCAACGCCATCCCCGTGAGCCGTCGCGCCGGCGTAAACGTATCGAGATCCACCCCCAGCGGCACACGCTCCACGCGCGTGAAGCCATTGTGCTCGAGTTCGCGCTTGCCGCGCTCGGTGGCCACGATGGCCACGGCGCACCGTTTCGCAATCTGGCGCAGGTAGCGCCAGACGAGGGGCGTCACGTGCGGGCGGAGCGACACCGGCGTGACGTTCGATACCACGCGGGCCACGTCGGTGTGATGGAAGTACGCCAGCGGCATGGGCGCCTGGCGCACCGCCCGATGCACCAACCACGGGACAACGAAGGGGCTGCCGATTTCAATCACATCCGGCCGTTCGTGCCGGATGACGCGCGTGATCGAACGCGAGGCGAGCAGGAACCGGTAGGGGCGATGACGCGGAATGGACGGGCCGCGCAGCCGCACGAAGCGGACACCCGCTGTGTCGTCGATGGCATCGTCATGGCCCGGAACCAGCACCACCTGCCGCAGCTGACGACGCGCGGCCACGTACCGACCTTTCTCGAGCAGGTAGGTGCGGATGCCGCCACTGGTCTCGCCAAACCACTCGGTGGCGTCGAGGACCGTGAGCTCCGCATCGGGGCGCGGGTTCTCCGGCAACTCGGCGGTGGCCAGCTGCAGGCGGCGTGGCGCCGCGGCAAGCCCCGTTGTGAACGGCACGCTGGTCATGCGTCAGCGCAGGATCGGATAGGCCGTCATCAGCGCAATGACCTGCCCAACAACCACGTCACCCGGGTAGTGCACACCCAGCATGACGCGCGAGAACCCCACCAGCCCCGCCACGACCAGCAGGGGAACCGCGCAGGGGGGGAAGGCCGTGGCAAAGCCGATGGCCACCGCCATGGCGGCGCAGGAGTGACCGCTGGGGAAGGAGAAGCGATCCGGAACCTCCACCAGCGATGTGAACGTCGGTGCGGTCGACGGCCGGGGACGGCCCACGGTGCGTTTCACGATCTGCACGACGAGATGCGACCACCCCAGCAGCAACAGCGTACGCCAGCACAGGCGCAGGTCGACGGCGGGAAAGAGCAGCGCCAGCACCGTGAGACCGATGCTGGCGCGCGCACCCCCGAGGTGTGTGATGCAGGACCAGAAGGTGCGGGCGGCACTGCCGCTGCCCGGTGATAGGCACAGCCGGGCGAAGATCGCGCGATCGCTCGCGTCGAGACGCTGAATCCATGGAGGCATGGCCAACAACTTCGACGCGCTTCGGCACGGCGGCGTGTTGGCCCGGCAACGGCTGCGTAAAGGGACGCCGACGGCGGTGTCATGCCGTCGGCGACTCAGTGCATCAGCAGCTCACGCACCGGTGGTTGTTCCTGGCGCCCATCCCCTCGAGCAACTTGATCGTGTCGAGGTAGGGCGAGGTGCGCTGCACCGGGCCATTGGCCATGTCCACGGTGGTTTGCCCGGAGCGCGCCACCAGCGTGGGGTCGGCACCCTTCGACACCAGGTACAGGATCATGGCGTTGTCACCGCGCGCGGCGGCGTGGTGCAACGGGGTGTAGCCGGCGAAGTCGCGCGCGTTCACGTCGGCGCCCAGCTCTTCCACCAGGAACTTCACGCTCGGCATCCAGCCGTCGGTCACGTGACGGTGGTCATTGGCGGCAAACCCGGTGCCGTAGCCCACGCCGGCCGCCGCGTGAAGGGGCAGGATGCCGAGGCCGCCGACCGGCACGGGAGGCAGCCCAGACGGGTCAGCAGCGGGCGCCGTGGCGCCACCACGCCGTGCTCGTGCCGGTGGCTTGATGGTGCCGACCCTGGGGTCGGCGCCGGCGGCCAGCAACAGCTTCATGGCGGCCACGTCGGTCGCGTACGCGGCGCGCAGAAACGGCGTGGCCCCGTTGAAGTCCACGCCCAGGTTGTCGCGATTGTAGGTGGTGTACCAGAGGGAACGCGACAGGCGGGCATTGGGATCGGCCTTGGCCGCGATGAGCGCCTGCATGACCTCGAGATAGGTGGCCTTCTGTTGCAGCTGAAACGCCGGCTGCGGCGTCCGGGTGCTGGGCGCCCACTCCTTGTTGAGCACCCCGAACAGCGGCCCCGCACCGGCGTCGCTGTACAGGTTGGGGTTGGCGCCGCGGCGAATGAGCACCATGGCCAGGTCGTAGTGGCCATTGATGGTGGCCATGAGCAGCGGACTCGTATGGTCGCCCAGACTCACCTGGTTGATGTCGGCGCCTCCGTCGAGGAGGGCTTGGGTGGTCTCGATTTCGCCTTCCCGCACCGCCAGCAGCAACGCGGTGAGTCCGCCCTGCCGGCCCATCAGTTCGTTATACGCGGGGTTGTCATCATCGAGGCCACGGCCTCCCTGGGCGGCAAGCCGCGCCTCTTCCGCTGCCGTGGCATCGCGCACGCCGGCGATGGCCTGCGCGGTGGCCTCGGCCCGCTCGACGTCACGGGACGCCTTCACCGCGGCCTGCACCTGCTCGGGCGTGGGCATCCAGTTGGGGTTGTTCGCCTGTCCCTGCTTCTCCCGCAACTGCTGCAGCATGGCGTCCCGCCGCATCTTGGCCTGCCGATCCTGCGCGGCGCTGGCCATGATGTCCATGGTGCGCGCCGCCAGGGCGGGATTGGCCCCGGCCTTGAGCAGCATCCGCACCGCTTCGGTGCGGCCACGGCCGGCGGCCAACATGAGCGGGGTCTGGTTCCACCCCGGCTCGAGGGCGTTCACATCGGCCCCGGCCTTGAGCAGCGCCGACACCGTGGCCGGCACACCGGCCAGCGCGGCGAGATGCAGCGCGGTCACGCCTTCCGACGTCGTGGCCCGCACGTCGGCTCTGGCCGCCAGGAGCTGACGCACGATGGCCGCGTGCCCCGCGGCGCTGGCCACGTGAAGGGGCTGATACGCCCCCACACGAGTGGTTGCCGCCAGCGGGGCCTTGGCGCGCAGCAGGACGGCGCTCATGACGGAGTCGCCGCGCTGCGCCGCCCAGTGCAGGGCGGTCATGCCGTCCCCCTGCGCCACGCTGGCGCTGACGCCCTTGGCCAGCAGGGCGCGTACCGTTGCGAGGTCGCCCTGCATGGCGGCATCGGCCACGGGGGCGGCCGCCGGTTCGGCCCACACGGACCTCCACTGCGCGTGGTGCGCGGCGGGGGCGAACGGTGCCGCCATACCGGGACCCAGCAACACCAGCGGCAGCAGCGCCGCACTCACTCCGTGCCTCATGTGCTCCGTGCCTCCCCGCCTCAGAAGGTGAACTCGCCCGTGCTATCGCCGAACGTCTGCAGGTCGTCCATGCCCATGCGATGCAGGAGACTGAGCATGGCGTTGGCCATCGGGGTGCCGTCGGGGGCCTTGAGGTGCTGGTTGCCGGACGCGACGCCATGGCCACCGCCGAGGAAGAGCAGCGGACAGCGGCGATGGTTGTGGGTGTTGCTGTCCGACATGGGCGAGCCGTAGATGATCGTCGTGCGATCGAGAAGCGGCACGTCGCCATCCATCGTCGTCCGGAGCTTCTCCAGCAGATAGGGCAGAAGGCTCACATGGTACCGGTTGATCTCGGCGAACTCCTTCACGCGCGCCGGGTTGTTGCCGTGGTGCGAGGCCGGGTGGAAGCCGGTCATGACGCCACTGTCCGGGTACACACGCGCCGACGCATCGCGCCCCATCTTGAAGGAGAACACACGCGTCATGTCGGCCTGCAGCGCCAGCACCTGCAGGTCGAACATCAGCTTCACGTGATCGCCGAAGCTGTCCGGCACGCCGGCAGGGGCTCCGGCCAGTTCACGCTCCTCGCCCGACCGGTTCCGTGCTTCCACCTGCTGGATGCGCCGCTCGATCTCGCGGATGTGCTCGAGGTACTGCCCCATGCGCTGCCGGTCGGCGGTACCGAGCTCGCGATTGAGCTGCGCCACCCGTCCCGTGATCCAGTCGAGAATGCTGCCGGTGCTGCGGTTGCGTGCCGCGCGCTCCTCCGGCGTGCCACCGGCCCCGAAGAGCTGTTCGAAGGCCACCCGGGGGTCGCGGATCATCGGCAGCGGCTCGGTGGGGGAGCTCCAGCTGATGGAGTCCGTGTACATGCACGAGTAGCCATACGCGCACCCGCCGGCACGGTCGAGCGGCTCGATGCACAGCTGCATGCTGGGAATGGGCGTGGCCTGCCCGAACCGCTGGGCGTACAGCTGATCCAGCGAGGTGCCGGCAAAGATGTCCGACCCTTCGGTCTGCGTGGGATGCGACTGCGTGAGGAAGACCGCACTCGACCGGAAGTGATCACCGCCGATCTCCTCCGGCTTGTACGCCTCGGCCATGCGCACATCGGTGTTGCTGATGATCGTGAGATACTTGCGCCACGGTTCGAGCGGCGAGAGCGAGGTCTTGCTCAGATCGAATGTCCGCCCCGTCGTGGGCGGCGACCACAGATGCTCGGTGAGCCCGAAGGGCGCGCACCCGGCCGCCCCGTGCACCATTTCCAGCGCCAGCAGGCGCGTGGGGTTGGCGGCATGGCCGATGCGCCCCATGGCGTGCACCGGCATCATGGCCTCGAGATAGGGCAGCGCCACCATGGTGCCCATTCCCTTGAGGAAAGTGCGTCGTGGCAGCGGCTGGCGGAGGAGGTTGGCCATGATGGAACTCAGCGATGGAGTGAGGCCGCGCCGGAGGCGCCGCTTTCGACGGTGGGTGACGACTCGATCTTCTGCATGCGGAACGCGGGACTCTTCACGACGCCCATGATGTATGCCGACATGCGGTGCTGCTGGCGGCCGGCGTCACGCACGATGCGCCGTACGCTCGGCATGTCCGTGGCGTCCATGCGACGGCCCACCGCATACGCCATGAGATTGCGCGTGAACGTGCGCAGCAGCGCATCCTCCCGCCGCAGCAACGCCGTCTGCAGCTCCACGGCGTTGGACGCGGTACTGCCGTCCCACAGGTCACCCCGGGAGTCGATGGGCATGCCGTTGTCGCGCAACCGCACCTTGCCCGTCGCGTCGTACTGCTCGAGTGCCAGGCCAATGGGGTCCATCATCTTGTGGCAGCTGCTGCACGAGGGATTCTTGCGGTGCTGCTCCATGCGTTCGCGCACGGTGAGCGGACGCCCCCCATCGGTGCCGGGCGTCGCCTCGAGGTCCGGTACCCCCGGCGGCGGCGGCGGGGGCGGGCTGTTGAGCAGCACTTCCATGACCCACTTGCCACGGTCCACCGCCGAGGTGCGCGTGGCGTGCGAGGTGAGCGTGAGGATGCTGGCGTGCGAAAGCAGCCCACGACGCGTGGCGTCGGGATACGAGACCCGGCGGAAGGTTGGCCCGACCACCTGCTTCATGCCGTAGTGCTGCGCGAGCCGTTCGTTCACGAAGGTGTAGTCGGCGCGATACAGGTCGAGGACCGGTCGGTCCCGGCGCACGAGATCGTCGAAGAACAGCTCGGTCTCGCGGCGCATGGCCGTACGCAGCTGCTCGTCGAAGTCGGGATACTGACGGATGTCCGGGGTAACCACATCCAGATCGGGCAGCCGCAGCCACTGTGCCGCGAAGCGCGTCGACAATGCCTGGGCGCGCGGGTCGGCCAGCATGCGCTTCACTTCGCGCTCAAGGCCACCCGGTTGGGACAATGCGCCGCGAGCGGCCACATGCAGCAGCGCGTCGTCGGGGGGCGCGGACCAGAGGAAGAAGCTGAGCCGTGACGCGAGATCCATGTCGCGCAACGCGTACCGCCCGTTTCTCGGGGCGGCGCTGGGGGCGCGCTCGAATCGGAAGACGAAATCGGGGCTTGCCAGCATGCCCTCGAGCGCCAGGCGCACGCCCTGCTCGAAGCTGCCGCCGCGTGTCCGCTCGGCGTCGTAGAGCGACATGAGCCCCCCCCGATCCTCGTCCGTGAGTGGGCGACGATACGCCTGCGTGCCCAGCCGGTTGACGATCGACAGGGCACACGGTCGCTCGGCCGCAATCGTCGTGGGGCGACAGCTGAACAGCCGGCGGCGGATGTGGGAGTCGCTCACCCCGCTCGGGGCATAGGGCCCCGTGATGGTGAGCTCCCGGAGGTGGGGGAGCAGCGTGAAGCCGTAGGCGACGGCGTTGGAGGTGCTGTTGAGCGAGTACTTGAGCGGCGAGATGAGATCCTGCACGACACCCTGAAAGCGCGGCGGCACGAACGCGGCCGACACCTTGTGCGGCCCCGCGGTGACCCGCACCGGTGGGGCACCCTGCGCCACGCCGTTCGGATCGGACGCATGCATGAACCGGTCGATCTCGATCAACGCCACGCGCTCGCCATCGATCGCGATTTCGAGCGCCTCCCCGCGGGCGAGACCGCCGGCGAAGGCGCCCGTGGTTTCGTGGAAGAAGTTGGCGCCGAAACGATACTCCCCATCAGCCGGGAAGAGGTGGGTCACCACCATGCCCCCGCGGGTGCCGAACGGTGCCCCTTCCACGTGCGCCGTCTGCGACGCGAGTTTCGGCATGGTGTAGGTCGTGGCACCGGCGCTGGCGCGCGGATTGCCCACGGCGAGCCAGCTGATGTCGCCCGCCGCGCGCAGATAGGCGCCGAGCAGCGTCGGCGAGAGCGCCTGCACGTCGGCAATGTTGTCGAAGTTGTCGCTCTTCGTATCGGGGGGCAGATACTGTGCGGCGTCCACTTCGACCCCCAGCAGCTGCTTCACCGCCGCCTGATACTCGGCCCGGTTGAGTCGCTGAAAGGTGCGGCGGCCGGGATCGGGATCGATGGCGGCGACCGAATCGAGGCGCGTTTCAAGCTCCATCACGAGCGCGTCGAGCGTATCGCCCACCGGGCGTGCCGACCCCACCGGCGGCATCATGCCGGTGCGCAACTTGGCCACCATACGCTCGGCGATATCGGTCTGCGCGAACGGCGACGCGACGTCGAAGCGCGACAGGGTGAGGTTGCCACGCTTCATGGTGTCGTTGTGGCACTTGCCGCAGTACTGCTTCACGACCCCATTGAGCGCCGCCGGGGCGAGTCGGGCCGGCGCGCGTGTCGTGCCCGTGCGGTGGAGTACGGGATGAATGGCTGCCGGCTTGCGGGGCGCTGCGCCAGCAGCTTCGGGGCGAGGGTTGGGACGCGCGGTGCCGGGGGGAGGGGACAGCAGGGCAACGGAGAGCGTCACAGCCAGCGCGGACAGCGTCTTCATGCCGCACCTCGGTACGTGATGTCGCGAAGATCGATTTTGCAGCGTCTACCTGAGGAGGGAAGGTGCGGGCTGGAGGGACGGGACGCAAGAAACCCGCAATCGGACGCATCGGTATGGGGCGACGGCCGCGCCTCCATTGACGGACGGGCCGCGGATCCGGAAGTTCCTGTCACATGACCGCCTCCTCCCGCTCTCTGCTGCCGGTCGTTCTCCTCGGCTCCGCGCTTTCCCTGACCGGGGCCAACCTCGGTGCCCAGCCCCCGGCGGGAACGCCGCCGCCCGCCAAGGCCGTGCCCGCAGCGGTCCCCGACAGCACACGGCAGACCATCGAATCGTTCGCCAGGTTGCAGCACGCGCTGAACGGGCTGCGCGACCGCGAGCAGGCGGAATTGGCCGAGCCGCGCAACAAGAAGGTGGAAACACAGGCCGAGCTGCGCACCCGGCACCGGGCGCTGCGCGCCGATACGCTCAAGGCGCACGGGTTCACGCCGGCGCAGGTCAGCGCCATGACGTTGCGGTTGAGTGGCGACGACGCCCTGCGCGCCCTTTTCGACGCCACAATGGAGCGGCTCGCGAAGTAGCCGCTCCATCGCGTGCGGTACGTCGGGGTGCGTTACTGGTCGCTGTCCAGAATGGCCGCCACACGTGCGGCCACGTCTGCCCAGTGCGCCTCAAGCGCGGGTGAGGTGGCGGCGCTGGCGTAGCGGCGCGCCTCTCGCTGCACGGAGCGCAGTTGCGCCCGCGCGAGCGCCGGCAGGTCGCTCTGCGGCACGCTGGGAGCGGAAACGAACGGTGTGTAGCGGGCGGCTTGCCCCCCGCCCAATCCACCACCGCCCGGTCCGGAGGCCGGAGCCGCAGCGGGCGGGGCAATGAGCGCTTCCAGTCGTTGCAGATAGACCCGCTGCAGCGCGCGCCGATGCGCATCGGCCCGCGCCCCGGGGAACAGTGCCCGCCGCAGGTCGGTCATGTACTCCGCCAGCGGATAGGCGTTGCCGGTGTCGTAGCGCTCGGCTTCCGCGAGCCGGCCGAGCCGGGCGGGGGAGAGGAGACTGGTCACGACGCCGGCGGCGCGTGTGCCGGCAACGGTTGATGGACCGATGCGGGTGACGATGCTGGCGGGTGCCAGCCACTCCGGGGCGTCGAAGACCTGGTTGCCGATGAACGCGAGGGCGGCCTTCTGTCGTGCTTTCGGCACCACGCGAAACACGGCCCCGGATTGCTCCGCCACCTTGAGGTCCACCTCCACGCCGCCGACCACGGTGGCCACGTGGTTGATGTTGCCGAACCAGCGCCCCACGGTTTCCTCGTACAGCTCGCGGAGTTCGGTGAAATCGGCGCCCGGGGTCGAGGTCCAGGCCGCCAGGTTGGGCAGGACGCGCTTGTAGTTCGCCGTGGCATAGGTCGTGGCCTTGAGCGGATCGTCGCCAAGGTCCTCCGTCTGGTTGCGCGGATCACCGGCGGCAAGCTGCTGCGACGCGAAGCGATAGGGGAACGGTCCGCTCTGCTGCGTCAGCCACCGGTTGAGAATGACGCGTTCGGCCTCGGCGGTGGGGGCGTTCGTCACCCGATAGCCCCAGTTGATGGCGAAATCGTCGAACGGGCCAACGCGCCGGATGAAGTCCTTTGGCTGGAGCCCGTCACCCGGCTGAGCCACGTAATTCTGGCGCGCGTAGTCCATGATGGTGGCGCTCACGCCGTACACGCGCGTGAAGCTCGGGCTGCGCAGCGAGTCCACCGGGAAGGAGGCCGACGCGATCATGTTGTGCTGCAGCCCCAACGCGTGGCCGATCTCGTGGGTGATGACCTGACGCATCGTCTCGCCCATGAGCTCCTCGGGAATGTCGAGCGAGCGCGCCGCCGGGTTGGCAGCTCCGGTTTCCATGATGAGCCAGTTGCGGTACGAGCGCATGTGGTTGTGATACCACGTGATCTCGCTGTTGATGATTTCCCCCGAGCGGGGATCGTGCGTGTGCGGTCCGGTGGCATTGCGCACGAGACTGGCGGCCCAGCGCACGATGCTGTAGCGCGCATCGTCCATGTCGAAATCCGGATCGTCGGCCGTGGACGGGGCGTCCCGGGCGATGATGGCGTTCCTGAAGCCCGCCTTCTCGAACACCTGCTGCCAGTTTTCGACGCCTTCCTTCACGTACCGCTTCCAGCGCGTTGGCGTGGCCGGATCGAGGTAGTAGACGATGGGCTTCACCGGCTCCACCAGTTCGCCCCGCGCATACGCCGCGGGATCCTTGGGTTCGAGGCGCCAGCGGGTAATGAACGCCTCGCGCTCCGCCTTCTGCACATCGAGCCCGTAGTTGACCCGCGCGACCGAGAAGTAGCCCACGCGCTCGTCGGAAAGGCGCGGGCGCATGGGCACCTTGGGGAGCAGGACGAGGGACTGCCGTGTCTCCATCGTGACCGTGGCGCCGTCGGCATCGCCCGGCGGGGTGGCGGCGTCGAAGGTCTGCACCTGCCGGACTTCGATGTTGATGGGGAAGCCGCGGATGCCGGCAATGTAGCTGCGCGCCGGATCGAAGCGACGCACGCCGTAGGCCCGCCGCTGCGCCGCGTCGAGTCCCGACGTGGCAGGGGTATCGTTGCCGAAGAATTCCGTGACATCCACCACGTACGACGTACTGTCCTTGCCGTACGCGGCAATGGGGAAGGCGCCGATGATGGCGGGGTAGTTGTTCTGCGCCACGCTGCGGGCAATGGGCAGCGAATCGTCGGCCACGGCCCCGGTGCTGATGCTCTTGAGCAGCACCCGATCGTTCACGCGTTCCCAGCGGACGAGTCGCTCGACCAGCGAACTGCCGGCGCTGAGAACCCCCCCGGCACCGGCCGGCACACCCGACACGCGGGTGACCATGAGGAAGTCACGGCCGGCCAGTGAGTCGGGCACCTCGAAGAACCAGCGGTCGTCGACCCGATGCACGCTGATGCCTCCACGGTCGGTGCGCGCGCGTGCCGTGATCACCTGCGCATAGGGGCGAGGCCCACGACGCGCGCCGGCGGCCGGCTCGGAGGCGGCGCCCGCCGTTGCCGGGGGCTGGGTCGCGCCTGCCGGTGGCGCACCCTGCGCCAGGGCGGCGCTCGCGACGGCACACAGCGCGAGTGCGGCACCGGCTATCGGTGCGAACGAAAGGGTTCTGGAAATCGGCATGTGAGACGAGGGTGGCGGGGAATTCGGGAATGGGGCAGGATGTGAATGACTGGTGACGGCTGGGGCGTTCGCGTGGTAGAGCGGTACAGCCCAACGCCGCCGGACCAGCGGCAATCCTCCATGTTCGCCCGCGAGCCGATCCGTGCCCAGTGCTTCCCTCGTGATTGCTACGTACAACTGGCCCGAGGCGCTCGAACTGGTGTTGCGCAGTGTGCGCGCGCAGCGCCGGATGCCAATCGAGGTGCTCGTGGCCGACGACGGATCCGGTGAGGCCACGCGGCGCGTGGTCATGGCACACCAGACCGATTTTCCGGTACCCTTGCGGCACGTGTGGCATGAGGACCGGGGCTTTCGCCTGGCCGCCATCCGCAACGAGGCCATTCGACGGGCGTCGGGCGACTACATCCTTCAGGTCGACGGCGACATGGTGTTGGGGCGGCACTTCGTGCAGGCGCACGTGCGATTCGCGCGGCGCGGGAGCTACGTGCAGGGGAGTCGCTGTTTGTTGAGCGACGCCCTCACCCAGCGCATGCTCGCCGAGCGCCGGCATGAGGTGAAGCCGTTCACGCGGGGGCTGCGCAATCGCCAGAACGGCTGGTACCTGCCGTGGCTCTCACCGCTGGTACGGGGCCCACGGGATCCTGATCATCGCACCCGCGGTTGCCACATGGCGTTCTGGCGGGCTGACCTGATCGCCGTCAACGGCTACGACGAGTGCTTCGTGGGGTGGGGGCGCGAAGACAGCGAGCTCGCCGCGCGCTTGATTCATTCGGGGGTGGGGCGGCGCAATTTCAAGTACGGCGCCGTGGCGCATCACCTCTGGCATCCCGACTCCGCCGCCCGGGCCAGCGATGAAAGCGAGGCGCGCTACTGGTCCACGATTCGGGAGCGACGGCGTTGGTGCGACCGGGGGTTGGTGAGTGGCGCGGCGGCGTCGGCGCCTGCGCCATAGCCTGACCGCCGGCGCTGCCATGGCGGCGCCATAGCGGTGCCAATCGGCAATGACTATCGTTGCGCCATGTCCAGCCGTCTCGCCCGCAACCGGTCCACCCGCCCCGCCCAGCGGAGCTCCGCTCTCGGTCTCGTTGGGCCGCTGATCGTCGCCACCGTTTCGACGGTGGGGTGTTATTCGTATCGCCCGCTGGGTACCACCGCCGTTCCCGCCAAGGCCGAGGTCCGGTTCGAGTTCACTCCGGCCGGTGCCGACGCGCTGCGCGACGCGGCCGGGTACACCATGCGCCAGCTCGACGGGTACGTGGTGCAGGCGTTCGCCGACAGCGCCGTGCTGGTCAAGCCCAACTCCATCGTCACCGTGGACGGCGACGTACTGCCGTGGCGACGCGGTGATCTGCTGGTGCCGTGGCGTACGGTGGCACAATCGCAGCAGCGAACCATGGACAAGCGGCGAAGCCGCGGATTTGCCGCGGTCATGGGCGCCGCATTCACCGGCGTGGTGTATTTCGCCCTCCGGAGCATTGCCGGCGGCGGCGGCAGCACCGTGCAGCCGGGCGGCGGTGCCCCGGAATGACCCCATGAGCCTTCCCACCAACGCCGAACTCAACGCCATCGGCGTGCTGCGCCGTCGCCTCATCGAGGCGCGGGTCCTCGCGCCGGTGCTCGACGCGCTTGGCACCCGTTTCGGCCGCGACGAGGTCCTGGCGGTGGCACGCGATGTCATCGTCGCGCTGGCGCGCGAGCAGGGGGAAGAATTGGCGCAGGCGGTTGGCGGCTGCTCGCTGCGGCACTTCGAGGGCACACTCGATCGCTGGCAGGCCGACGACGCGCTCCAGATCACGGTGCGCGAGTCCACCCCCGATCGATTTGCCTTCGACGTGACGCGCTGCCGCTACGCCGAGATGTACCGGGAGCTGGGCATCCCCGAGCTCGGTGCCATTCTCTCGTGCAATCGGGACGCGGCGCTCATTGGCGGCTTCAATCCCGACGTGGCCTTGGCACGCACCCAGACCATCATGGGCGGCGCCTCCCACTGCAACTTCGTGTACACCCTCACCCGCGCCACGCCACCGACGCCTTCCACCCGGACCGAGTGATGTACCAGATCCTGCTCAAGCTCCACAATGTGCTCGCCTGGCTGGTGCTCGGCACCGGTTTCTTCGTCCTCGTAAAAGCGCTTGGCGCACGCGCCACCTGGAGCGTGCCGGAAACCGCCTGGGTACGCCGCCTCACGCTGCTGGTGCACCTGCAGCTGGTGGCGGGGCTTGCGCTGTGGTTTGTCAGTCCCGCGGTTTCGGCGGCCCGATCCGCCATGGGCGAAACCATGAAGGACGCGGCGCTGCGACGGCTCGTGGTCGAGCATCCCACCCTCATGCTGGCGGCGGTGATCAGCGCGACCGTGACGAGCGTGCTGGTGCGCAAGGCCGGGAGCAGCGAGGCCAAGGCGCAGAAGGCGTTGGTCGGCACCGCCGTGACACTGTTGCTGGTGGCCGCCATGGTTCCGTGGCAGCTCCTGACCGGCCGCTGGACCTCGTGAGCGACACGGCAGCCCGTCAGCGATAGAGCAGATACGGCTTCACGCTCGCCTCGAACGTCAGGGCGTCGGCATTCCATTGCCGGAGCAGCACTTCGATCGTGCCGTCGTCGACGGCCTTCGCGAGCGCATCCGTGCCGGCGAGGCGGTCGATGCCGCGAACGCGTGAGGGCGCATTCACCGTGGGCTCACGCCACGCGAACTCCGTGGGGTGTGCCGCACGGAAGGCGCGCAGCATGCGCACCCCCACGTCCACCGGGCGCACGGCGTTGCGGTTGGTCACCACCACCTTGATCATGGGGATCGTCTTGCCGGCGAACTTGTACCCCGGGGCGATGGTGCGCGTGGCCGTGTCGAAGCGCACCCCACCCAGCTTGAGGGCGTTGAGCCGCTCGGCGAGCGCCACGTGGTCGGTGAGATAGTCGGCACCGATAAGCTGGAATGGCGCGTCGGTGCCGCGCCCCTCGGTGGCGTTCGTGCCCTCGAAAAAGACGGTACCCGGATACAGCAGTTCCGCGTCGGGCGAGCGCAGGTTGGGCGACGGGTTCACCCGTGGCAGCCCCGTCTCGTCGAACCACATGGCCCGACGGTAATTCTTCATGGGCACAACGGTCACTTTCGCGGTGAGGGCCCGGGTGCCCACGAGAAAGCGCAGCAGCTCACCCACCGTGAGGCCGTAGCGCAGCGCCACCGCGTGCTGCCCCACGAGGGAGCGGAAGCGCAGGTCGAGGATGTTGCCTTCGAACCGGTCGGCGCGAATGGGGTTGGGACGGTCGAGCACGATGATGGGCTTCCCCGCCGCCGCCGCCGTGAGCGCGAGCGTCCACGGGTACGTGTACACGCGCGCGCCCACATCCTGGATGTCGTACACCAGCACATCCACCTCCTCGAGCATCTCCGGCGTGGGCGTCTCTACCGTGCCATAGAGCGAATACACCTTCACGCCCGTCTTGCCGTCCACGCTGTTCGCGATCTTCTCGCCGGCGCGCGCGGCGCCGCGGATGCCATGCTCGGGGCCGAAGAGGGCGGTGAGCCGAACGCCGGGCGCCTTGAAGAGCAGATCGATGCTGCTCGTGCCCTGCCGATCACGCCCCGAGTGATTCGTGATCAGCCCCACCCGCTTGTCGCGGACCAGGTGCAGCGAATCGGACAGCAGCACCTCGATGCCGGGCACCACGCCACCGCGCGGCTGTGCCGCGAGGGCACGTCCGGCCATCACGAGGGGAAGGCACACCAGCGCCACGCAGGCGGCGGCACGGCCGCGCACGTGGCGCGCGAAACAGGGGCGGGTCATATCGGGCCGGGAGATGAGGGAACGCCGTACCCGGCATAAGCTACCGGCATTTCGGCGCGGCGCGACCGCGCCCACGCCGACCTACCGCGGCGGCGGCCGCATACGCGGCATCATCTTGTCGTGCATGGCCGCCATGCCGCGGTTCACCAGCTCCGTGACTTCCGCCGCATGCGCCTGCAGCAGCGCCACGCTCGTACTGTCGGTCGACGTTTCGGTCACGATCACCCCCTTGGGGGTATGCTCCACGACCCGCGTGACGGTCGCACCGCGCGCGAGCAGCTGACGCAAGGTCGGTGAGGCCGGCGGCACATTGAGGTCCTGGGACCTGGCCATGAGCACACCGGTGGTGGCCACGTGTGCCTGCAGCTGCGCCACCATGCTCGAGTCGTCAGACTCCGTGACCGTGCGCACGCCATTGGGCAGCACGGTCACGGTGCGCCGCAGCTTCTGGTGATTGGTCATGAGGTCGTGCACGATGGGCATCACGGCGGCCGCCGTGGAATCCCCCATCATCCCGCGGCCCCGGCCGCGGCCCATCATCCCTCCCCCCTGCGCCGCCATGGCCGAAGGGAGCAAACTCAGCACCAGCACGCTCGCCAGGAGCGCGGCAGGGGTGCGGATCGATACGAGTGAATGGCGCATGACTCCTCCGGGTGTTTCCTCAACGGTCGCCCGAGCCCGGTCCCGACACCATCAGCCGAATGACGCGGCGACGTGGTGCATTCCCCGACACGGCCGGGCGTCCGGTGCCCGTTGCCGTACCCCGCCGACGGTGGCCATCGTTGACGAACCCGGGCGCAGGCTGCCTCTTATGCCGCATGCGATTCCTCACCCGATTCCTCGTTGCCCTGACCTGTCTGCTGCTGCCGCGCGCGGCGCATGCCACCTGGTCGGTCATCGCCGTGGACATGGCCACCGGCCGCGTCGTCATTGCCTCGGCCACCTGCGTGGACCGTGACGATGCCTTTCTCATGGGCATTCAGGCCGTTGTCGTGCCCGGCAAAGGGGTAGCCGCCTGCCAGGCCGGCGTCGACGGTACGCATGCCAACCAGATGCTCGTGTATCGCGAGTTGCAGAAAGGCACCGACCCTGCCCGCATCATCGAGATGCTCTCGGCCGATCCCGCCTTTCAGTCGCGACAGTTCGGCATTCTGGACCTCACGGGGCGTACCGCGGGACATTCCGGCCTGTCCAATGGCTACGTCACGCAGGACATCCAGGGACAGGTGCCCGGCACGCAGATCTACTACTCCATTCAGGGGAACATCCTGCGCACCGGCGACGTGATCCCCAACGCAGTGCGCGCGTTCGTGCACACCCAGGGCGCGCTTACGGATCGGGTGATGGCGGCGCTCGAAACGGCCGACCGCTTCGGCGGCGACAGTCGCTGCGTCTGCCCGCCCCTCCCCGCCGATGGCAGCCGCCCCGCCATCGCCTGCGAAGGGCGCACGTCGTACATCGCCTACATCCTCATGGCCAATCGCACCGACCGCAGCGGTGACTCGCACAGCAACGGCACGTACGCGCTCTACCTCACGGTGGCGCAGCCCAATCAACCGGGACCGAACGCCATCAAGCCGGGAGAGAATCTCAACCCCGTGAAGACGCTGCGTACCCGCTACGACGTGTGGCGTCGCAGCCAGCCGGCGTCGTACAAGTGAGCCGCCCGTTCATGCGTACCCGGCTCGCCTCCTTCGCGCTGCGCGCCCTCTGCGCCCTGTCGATCGCGCTGCCGGTGCACACGGCCACGGCGCAGGCCCGCGTGCCCATGCGGGTGCTCACGCTCTCCACGCCGGCCTTCCCCGATGGCGGCAGCATCCCCGTGCGCCACGCCCAGGCCGGCCGCGATGTCTCGCCCGCGTTGTCGTGGAGCGGTGCGCCCGACTCCGTGCGCAGCTACGTGCTGCTGGTGCATGATGCCGATGCGGCGCAGGGTGACGGCACCGATGACACGCTGCACTGGCTCGTGTGGAACATCCCCGGCGCGGCGACGGGGCTGCCCGAGGGGGTCCCCAGCGGAGCGCAGCTGGCCGATGGGACGCGGCAGATCAGCGTGAGCGGTCCCTACTATCGTGGCCCGGCGGCCCCCGCCACCGGGCCGGCGCACCATTACGTGTTCGAGCTGTATGCCCTCGACACGATGCTCAACATCCAACCCACGGCCATGTCCGCCGCCGCGACCCGCGAGGCCGTGATGCGCGCCATGGCGGGGCGCGTGCGGGCCAAGGGCGTGCTCGTGGGGCTGTATCGCCGTCCCGCGCCCTGATCGCCGACCTTCCGGCGCATTCCCATTCCCCACTCCGGTGGAGTCATCATGAAGCAGGTCATGCTGGGTCTCGTGCTGCTGGCGGCCGCGCCGGCAATGCTGCGCGCACAGAAGCAGGAGTTCGTGCGCTACCAGGTGGGGAAGACGGTGTCGTACGGCCGACTCGACGGCGACCAGATCGTGCAGCTGCGTGCGGCGCCATGGCTGGGCGGCACACCCACGGGGGTTCGTGTCGCGCGGCGCACCGCGACGCTCCTGGCCCCGGCCACGCCGTCGAAGGTGATTGCGGTGGGGCTCAACTACCAGACCCATCTCGGCGAGCGTTCGGCGGCGGCCTATCCGGGGCTCTTTGCCAAGCTGCCCACCTCCATCGTGGCCGATGGCGACAGCGTGGTGCTCCCGCCCGACGCGAAGAATGTGCACTACGAGGGGGAGATGGTGATCGTGATGGGCAAGCGGGCGAGCAACGTGTCCAGGGAGCGCGCGAAGGAGTACGTGTTTGGCGTGACCACGGGCAACGATGTATCGGAGCGCGACTGGCAGAAGGCGGACCTGCAGTGGTTCCGCGCCAAGGCGGCCGACACCTTCGGGCCGCTCGGCCCCGTGATCGTGACCGGGGTGAACTACGACGACCTGCTGCTGGAGACGCGGCTCAACGGCACGGTGGTGCAGTCGCAGCGCACGAAAGATCTCATTTTCAGCGTGGCCGAGATCGTGAGCTACATCAGCCGGTATGTCACCCTCGAGCCGGGAGATGTGATCTACAGCGGCACCCCCGGGACAACGCAGCAGATGAAGGGCGGGGACGTGGTGGAGGTGGTATTGGAGCACGTGGGCACCCTGCGGAATCCGGTGGTGCAGCGGCGGTAAGGGGGGCACGGTGTCCACGGCACCTTATCCGCCTCCTGTTGTCATGCGTGCGAGCGGTTCCGCAGTACCCGCGTTGACAAACCGGATGGGGGGTTTCTAGCTTCGCCTCGTGCCTGCCAGATTCTTTCCGCATTGTCGTGCCTGAGATACCGGGAGATTGCGTCGCGCGCGTTCGCGCTGGTGATCTCGAGGCGTTCGAGGCGCTCTTTCGTGCAATGCACGCGCCGCTCCTGGCTTTCGGCACCCGGTACGTCGGTGATGCCGCCCGTGCCGAGGAACTGGTGCAAGACGTCTTCTTCACGCTGTGGGAGCGGCGAGCCGAGTGGATCGTGACCGGCTCCGTGCCGGCGTATCTGTTCTCGGCCGTGCGCAGCCGCGCGCTCAACGTGCGCCGCCGGGACGCCGTGGAGCAACGCTGGGCCGATGACGAGGCGCACGAGCACGTGCGCGCCCTGCATCCCGCGCCGCCGCGTGCCGACACGATGCTCGAGACAATGGAAGCGAGGGCCCGGCTCGAGACGGCCATGGCCGCCCTGCCGCCGCGCCTCGCGCAGGTCATGCTGATGCGCTGGTACGGGGGATTGAGCTATGCGGAGATCGCGAACACGCTCGGCATCTCGGTGAAAGGCGTGGAGAACCAGTTGGGCCGGGGCCTCAAGGCCCTGCGGGCGGCGCTCGGCAGCGGGTAGCCGGGGGGCTGTGGGGTTTTGGCGCGGGGGCGTGTCTACTGCCCGACCTCTCACCCCACAACATGGCAGACGACACCGAATTCGACCCCCTCCTGCTCGACCGTTACCTGGCCGGCGACTTGCCGTTGGCCGAACGGGCGCGCGTGGAACGCTGGCTCGAGGCGCATCCCCGTGATGCGCAACTGCTGCGCGAGGCCCCGCGTGCAGCCCTTGGCGCCGCGCAGGCGGCCAATACCGATGCCGCATGGCGGGCGCTTGCCGCGCGCCTCGAGGCCGCATCACAGGATGACCTGGCCGCCCGACGCTCCCGCGCGGCTCGCGGCGCCCCCCGTGGGACCCTGGCGCCATGGATGCGCCGCGTCACCGGCGCCGCCGCCGCTCTGGTCATTGCCCTCGGTGGCGTGGCCACCTGGCAAGCGACCCGTGGTGGGTCCATAGCCGCCCCCCTGGGACGTGACGTCACGGCGCAGCTTCCGGATGGCTCCCGCGTCACGCTCAGCGCCGGCAGCCGTCTGCGCTGGGGGGGACGCTTCGGTCGCGGTGCCCGCGACGTCGCCCTCGAGGGCGAAGGGTATTTCGACGTCGTGCATGACGAGGCGCGTCCGTTCCGCGTGCGAACGCGGAACGCCGTGGCGCAGGACGTCGGCACGCGCTTCGTGGTGCGGGCATGGCCCGAGTTGCCGGAGGTGGATGTGGCCGTCGAAGAAGGGGTGGTCGCGCTCATGGACACCCTGCGACCGCCCATGGAGCAGGCAACCCTGTTGCACGCCGGACAGCGCGGACGACTGCGCGAGTCCGGGGTCGTCGTCACCAGCGATGTCGCCTCGGCGCTGGCGTGGATGCGTGGCGAGTTGGTGTTCGATGAGAGCCCGTTGACCGAAGTGTTGCCCGCGATCGGACGCCGGTTCGACGTGTCCGTCACGGCCGATGCGGCGTTGGCGGGACGGCGCCTGACGGCGCGCTTCGCGGCGCAGTCGCTGGACGACGTGCTCACCGCGCTGCGTCTGTCGCTGGGGGTGCGCGTCGAGCGCAGCGGACGGACTGTCCACCTGACGCCGGAGGCACCGTGATCACATCCTGCATCTGGCGCAGTGTCGTTCTCACCTGCTGCTCGGCCTCCCTGCTCGTGGCTCAGCCCCGCGCCGTGCCGGACACGCCCGATCTGCCCGCCGGGTATCGTCGCCTCGCCGACGTGAGGGAGATCAGCGGCCCGTTGGCGAAGGCCGTCACCCTCGACGTCACGCAGGTCCCGCTCAAGGACATCCTGCGGCAGATCGCCTCCCAGACCGGGTTGTCGTACGCGGCGGATCCCGCGCAACCCGGCATGGACGTGCGGCGTACACTCAAAGTCGCCGCCATGCCCGCCCACCGAGCGATCGCGCTGCTCCTGGAGGGGACATCGCTTCAGGCGCTGGTGAGCCCGACCGGACAGCTGGCGGTGGCGTACCGTGGCCCGGCCGGGGGCCCCGGCTCGCGCACTTCGCCGTCCGGGCAGCGCGTGCGCCTGAGCGGATACGTGCGAAGCGCGGCCTCCGGAGAAGTCCTGCGTCGGGCGCGCCTTTCGGCCGACGACGAGACCGTGCGGGTCGAAAGCAACGACGATGGCTTCTACTCGCTCCTCCTGACGACGGGCACGCACCGGGTGGTGGTGCGCGCGCTCGGCTA
>Ga0315900_10003248_pt1 | contig 23953 bp, 25 predicted proteins | sample LakEriMetagenome_FD_203521 | JGI IMG/M metagenome (GOLD analysis project Ga0315900, IMG submission 203521) | Freshwater fungal communities from buoy surface, Lake Erie, Ohio, United States - Buoy 12 MA114 | ecosystem: Environmental > Aquatic > Freshwater > Lake > Lake biofilm | place: USA: Lake... | reverse complement strand
CACGCTGCGCGTGGTCCCCCTCCCCCATACGCTGCGCTATGGGGGAGGAGAGCGGACGACGGGATGGTAGTGGCTCAGCTCGCGGCCTTCAGCGCCGCGCGGGTCTTCGGGGTCAGCTCGCCCGAAAGGTAGCGCCTGGCCATCTGGGCGGTGGACAGTGGCTTGATGCGGTCAGCCATGCCCTCGCTGCCGAACTCGACGTAGCGCTGCTGGCAGACCTTGCGCATGGCCTCCTTGGCCGGCTTCAGCCAGGCGCGCGGGTCGAACTCGTGCGGCTTCTCCATCAGCACCTTTCGTACCGCCCCGGTCATGGCCATGCGGTTGTCGGTGTCGATGTTGACCTTGCGCACGCCGTGCTTGATGCCGCGCTGGATCTCCTCGACCGGCACCCCCCAGGTCTGGGGCATCTGGCCGCCGTACTGGTTTATGATGTCCTGCAGGTCCTGCGGCACCGAGGAGGAGCCGTGCATCACCAGATGGGTGTTGGGCAGGCGGCGGTGGATCTCCTCGATCACATGCATGGCCAGCACCTCGCCGTCCGGCTGGCGCGTGAACTTGTAGGCCCCGTGGCTGGTGCCCATGGCGATGGCCAGGGCGTCGACCTGGGTGCGCTCGACGAAGTCCACCGCCTGGTCCGGGTCGGTCAGCAGCTGGGAGTGATCCAGCACGCCCTCGGCACCGTGGCCGTCCTCGGCCTCGCCCATGCCGGTCTCGAGGCTGCCCAGCACGCCGAGCTCACCCTCGACCGACACGCCGCAGCTGTGGGCCATCTCGGTGACGCGGCGGGTGACGTCGACATTGTACTCGTAGCTGGCGGGGGTCTTGGCGTCCTCCTCCAGCGAGCCGTCCATCATCACCGAGGTGAAGCCGTGCTGGATGGCGGTGGCGCAGGTGGCCGGGCCGTTGCCGTGGTCCTGGTGCATGCACACCGGGATGTGCGGGTAGAGCTCGACCAGGGCGTCGATCAGGCGGGCCAGCACCACATCATTGGCGTAGCTGCGCGCCCCGCGGCTGGCCTGGATGATGACCGGCGCATTGACCGCGTCGGCCGCCTCCATGATGGCGAGGCCCTGTTCCATGTTGTTGATGTTGTAGGCGGGCAGCCCGTAGCCATGCTCGGCGGCATGGTCGAGCAGCTGCCGCAGCGTGATGCGCGCCATGCTGATCTATCCTGAGAGGTGTTGTTATTGTTGAGCCCGGTCTAGCGCCGGTCGCCCCGGAAGTCACGCATTGTAACCGCGCAGGCGAGCGGTCGGCCCGCCTCCTGCAGGTCTTGGCGGCTCACCGCCTCAGGGCGTCGACGCCCGGCAGGGGCTTGCCTTCCATCCACTCGAGGAAGGCTCCGCCGGCGGTGGAGACGAAGGTCATGTCGTCCACCACGCCCGCATGGTTCAGCGCCGCGACCGTGTCGCCGCCGCCGGCCACGGCGGTCAGCTGGCCGGCCTTGGCCAGGGTTGCCGCGTGCTGCGCCGCCGCCACCGTGGCGGCGTCAAACGGCGGCACCTCGAACACGCCCAGCGGGCCGTTCCAGATCAGGGTCTTCGACAGGTCCATGGCCCGCTTCAGCCGGGCGGCCGTCTCCGGGCCGGCGTCGAGGATCAGGTCGTCGGCGGCGATGCGGTCCAGCGCGCGCACGCCGGCCTCGATGCCCGGCTTGACCGCTTTGGCCACCACCACATCGACCGGCAGCAGCAGCTCGCAGTCGGCGCGGCGCGCTGCCGCCATGATGTCGCGGGCGGTGTCGGCAAGGTCCTTCTCGCACAGGCTGGCACCGACATCGACGCCTTGCGCGTGCAGGAAGGTGTTGGCCATGCCGCCGCCGATGGCGAGGCGGTCCAGCTTCGTCACCAGGTTCTGCAGCAGGTCCAGCTTGGTCGAGACCTTGGAGCCGCCGACGATGCCGAGCACCGGCTTGACCGGGGTCCCGAGCGCCTTGTCCAGCGCCTCGAGCTCGCGCCGCATGCTCTCGCCGGCGAAGGCGGGCAGGTGGTGCGCCAGCCCTTCCGTCGAGGCGTGGGCCCGGTGCGCCGCCGAGAAGGCGTCATTGACATAGAGCTGGCCCAGCGCCGCCAGCTGCGCGGCGAAGGCCGGATCGTTGGCTTCCTCGCCGGGGTGGAACCGGACGTTCTCCAGCAGGGCCACCCCACCGGCGTCGAGGTCATCCAGCACGGCGCGGGCGGCCTCGCCGACGCAATCTTCTGCGAAGCGCACCGGGGCCCCGAGCAGCCGCTCCAGATCATCGACCACCGGCTTCAGGCTCATGGCCGGCACGACCTTGCCCTTCGGCCGGTCGAAGTGGGCCAGCAGCGCCACCTTCGCGCCCGCATCGCGCAGGCGCTGGATGGTCGGCAGGGCGACCCGCAGCCGGGTGTCGTCGGTGACGCGGCCGTCCTCCATCGGGACGTTGAAGTCGACCCGCACAAGGGCAGTCTGGCCGGCGATCGGCCCGGTGTCGTCGAGGGTGGGGAAGGAGGTCATGGTCAGAGGTCCAGTCAGTTCCTTCTCCCCTCGTGGGAGAAGGTGGCTCGCGAAGCGAGACGGATGAGGGGGCGGTGGTTAAAGCGCGAACCCTGAGGGCGAAGATGACGCCGGCCGAACGCGCCATGTGGAAGCTGCTGCGCGGCCGCGGGTTCGAGGGCTACAAGTTTCGACGTCAGACACAGATCGGCCCATGGGTCGCCGACTTCTTTTGCTACGAGCTGCGACTGGTCATCGAGCTTGACGGCGGCATCCACCGCCTGCGTGAAGCCGAGGATGCGGCGCGCGATGCAGACCTGCGCAGGCGTGGTTTCACCGTGCTGCGGTTCGGAAACGAGGCGGTGCTGACCAATCCCAACGTCGTGTTTGACGCTGTTCGACTTCACGTCGCGCATGGCCAGCCCCCTCATCCGTCAGGCTCCGCCTGACACCTTCTCCCACGAGGGGAGAAGGAGATCATCGGCTCCTACAGGAACTTCGCCATCGCCAGCGCCGTGTCGCTCATCCGCGTGGCGAAGCCCCACTCGTTGTCGTACCAGCTCAGCACCCGGGCCAGCTTGCCGTCGACGACCTGGGTCTGGGCCAGGGCCGCGGTCGAGGAGGCGGCGACGTGGTTCAGATCCATCGACACCACCGGGTCGGTGGTGGTGGCCAGCACGCCCTTCATCGGGCCGTCGGCGGCGGCCTGCAGGGCAGCGTTGATCTCGTCGACCGAGACCTCGCGGGCGGCCACGACCTTGAGGTCGACGACCGAGACGTTCGGGGTCGGGACGCGGATCGACGAGCCGTCCAGCTTGCCCTTCAGCTCGGGCAGGACCAGGCCCAGCGCCTTGGCCGCGCCGGTCGAGGTCGGGATCATCGACAGGCCCGCCGCGCGGGCGCGGTACAGGTCCTTGTGCATCGTATCCAGCGTCGGCTGGTCGCCGGTGTAGGCGTGGATCGTCGTCATGTAGCCGCGCTCGATGCCGAACAGGTCGTTCAGCACCTTGGCCACCGGGGCCAGGGCGTTGGTGGTGCAGCTGCCGTTGGAGACGACGATGTCGTCGGCGGTCAGGGTGTCGTGGTTGACCTTGTAGACGATGGTCTTGTCGGCCCCGTCGGCCGGGGCCGAGACCAGCACCCGCTTCGCTCCGGCGGTCAGGTGGGCCGAGGCCTTGTCCTTGGCGGTGAAGATGCCGGTGCACTCGAAGGCGATGTCGACGCCCAGGTCCTTGTGCGGCAGCTTCGACGGGTCGCGCTCGGCGGTGACGCGGATCTTGCCGAGGCCCACGTCGATCCAGTCGTCGCCCGCCTCGACCGCGCCCGGGAAGCGGCCGTGCACCGAGTCATAGCGCAGCAGGTGGGCGTTGGTGGCCACCGGCCCCAGGTCGTTGATCGCCACCACCTCGATGTCGCGGCGGCCATGCTCGACGATGGAGCGGAGCACGAGGCGGCCGATGCGGCCAAAGCCGTTGATGGCGACGCGGACGGTCATGGGTGGAGCTCTCCTGAAGCGGTGTTCTGGTTGGCGCTTCAATGGAACCGGACGGGGCTGGATTCAACCCCGTGCGGGCGTGCGGAAGGCGTTACCCCTCGCCCCCGCCGAAGCGGGCGGCCCATTCGGTCACCAGAGCGTCCTCGATCTTGCGGAACAGCACCTCCGGTGCCTGCACCGGCCGGCCTTCGGGCAGGGCCGTGGTCCAGCCGGTGTCCGCCGCCGGCCAGGACAGGTCGTTGGCCCCGACGGTGGCGGCGATGCGCCCGGCCGTGAAGGGCAGCACCGGCACCGCCAGGCGGGCGAACAGGGCCACGAGGTTCAGGCCGGTGCGCACGCCGACGGCGGCGCGATCGCGGTCGGTCCTGAGCGCGGTCCAGGGGGCGGCCTCCTGCAGGTACTCGTTGCCGAGCACCCAGGCGGCGCGCAGGGCCTGGGCACCCTTGCGGAACTCCATGGCCTCGAACTGGGCCGTGGCCTCGGCGAGCACCGCGGCCATGTCGGCCTCCAGCTTCGCCTCGACCGGGCCCGGCGTCCCGCCGGAGGGCACGACGCCGTCGAACTTCGACTCCGCGAACTTGACGATGCGGTTGACGAAATTGCCCAGCACATCGGCCAGGTCCTTGTTCACCGCGCCTTGGAAGGTCTCCCAGGTGAAGGCCGCGTCGGCGTGCTCGGGACCATAGGCGGTCAGGTACCAGCGCCAGTAGTCGGCCGGCAGCAGCTCCAGCGCCTGGTCCATGAATACGCCGCGGCCCTGGCTGGTGGAGAACTTGCCGCCGTACCAGTTCAGCCAGTTGAAGGCCTTCAGGGTGTCGACCGTCTTCCACGGCTCGCCCGAGCCGAGGAGGGTCGCCGGGAAGCTGACGGTGTGGAAGGCGACATTGTCCTTGCCCATGAACTGGACGTAGCGGACGTCGTCCGCGCCCTCGTCGAGGCGCCACCAGTCGCGCCACGACCCGCCGGTCGCCGTCGCCCACTCCTCGGTCGCGGCGATGTACTCGATCGGGGCGTCGAACCAGACGTAGAAGACCTTGCCCTCCAGTCCCGGGCGCGGGCCGCCGTCGGGGCCGACCACCGGCACGCCCCACTTCAGGTCGCGGGTGATGCCGCGGTCGATCAGCCCCTCGTCGAGATGCTTGAAGGCGATCGAGCGGGCCAAAGGCTGCCAGTCGGTCCTCGAGTCGACCCAGGCGCGGATTCGGTCGGCCAGCTTCGTCTGCAGCAAGTACAGATGCCGGGTGTCGCGCACCTCAAGATTGCGGCTGCCGGAGACTGCCGAGTAGGGGTTGATCAGGTCGGTCGGGTCCAGCAGTCGGCCACAGTTGTCGCACTGGTCGCCGCGCGCCTTTTCGTAGGCGCAGTGCGGGCAGGTCCCCTCGACATAGCGGTCCGGCAGGAAGCGGGCGTCGTCGACGGAATAGATCATCCGGTCGACCCGTTCCTCGATGAAGCCGTTGGCCTCCAGCGCGGCGGCGAAATGCTGGGTCAGGCGGCGGTTGGCGTCGCTGGAGGAGCGGCCGAACCAGTCGTAGCTCAGACCGAAGGCGTCGCCGGCGCGCTTCTGGATCGCGTGCTGCTCGTCGCAGTAGGTGCGCACGTCCTGGCCGGCGGCGGCGGCGGCCAGCTCGGCCGGGGTGCCGTGCTCGTCGGTGGCGCAGATGTAGAGGACATCGTGGCCCTGGGCGCGCTTGAACCGGGCCCAGACATCGGCGGGGAGCATCGAGCCGGCGAGGTTCCCCAGGTGCTTGATGCCATTGATGTAGGGCAGCGCCGAGGTGATGAGGATGCGGGCCATGGTCGTCCGGAGGGCGGGGAGAGCCGCCCATATAGAGACGCCGCCCTCGCCTTTCAAAGCGCACGTTGAGGCGGCCGCTCAACCGCCGGGAGGCGCGGCCTTGCCGGAACCGGCGGCGAGGAGCACTGCCTCGGAGGTCCGTTAAGGATTCGGTAACCCCATGTTCCGCGCGCTTCGCATCGGCCTGTTCATCGGCGTCTTTCTCGGTGTCTCGGCGTTCGCCGCCCTCTAGCACTTCGCCGGCGGTCGGCCGTGCAGCCAGCCGGTCAGGGCGTGGCGCGGGGCCTGGGCGAAATGGGCCACCAGCGACACGGCGTGCGGCTGGGGCACCCGGAAGATATTCAGGCTGTTGAAGGTCGGGGTGTAGGCTTCGGAAACATGGCCGTCGGGGTCGATGAACATCAGCAAACCGCCCCAGTCCGTGCGCCACTGCGGGCTGAAGCCCAGCACATAGGCGTAGAGCCGGTCGTGACCGGCCTGTTCGTCGTCGTGGGTGGTGAGGAAGTGGCCCGGGAGATAGCGGCTCGCCATCATGTCGGCCCACATCGGCCGGTTGTCGCCGGTCACTACCCGCACGAAGTCGAGAAAGGCGGAGCTGCGCACGAATCGGCAGGCGTCGAGCAGCACCCGGTGCATGGGCTCGTTACGGTCGAGGGCGTCGGAGACGCGCAGGGCGTCGAACAGATAGCTGAACACGTCGCGCGAGCCGGCGCGCATGCGCGCCTCGATCTCGGCGCGGCGTTCCGCCGGCAGGGCTTCCAGATTTTCGATCGGGACGTCGAGGTCCTGCCCCGGGCCCAGGTGGATCGACCGCTTCCAGCCGCTGGCCTCGTCGAAAGCACCCGCAATGGCGGCGGCCGCGGCCGGGATGAAGACGCCAGGGACGTGCAGGCGGCCGAACTGCTTGAACACCGGCTGCAGGCGCTGGGGGTTGAGGCCCGGGTCGAGGGCGATGGTCGACGTGGCGGCGTCGCTCAAGATCAGGTCATCCCGGAACATTCTGGGGCCCGTGCGGCCATGACGCTGGCGCGCGGGGCGCTCGTGACGTAACATTCGTCTGCGGCTGCCGCCAGATGCGCCGCGTCTTGGGCCCGCCCCTCCTAGATGTTAGCCGCCTCCATCGCCGTCGTACTGCTGCTCGTGGTGCTGAACGGCCTTTTCGCCATGACCGAGCTCGCGGTCGTGTCCTCGCGCAAGTCGAAACTGCAGAGCCGCGCAGAGCGGGGCGATCGCGGCGCGCGTCGGGCCCTGCGTCTGGCGGAGGAGCCGACGCAGTTCCTGTCGGCCGTACAGGTCGGCATCACTCTGATCGGCATCCTGGCGGGTGCCTTTGGCCAGGCCAGCATCGCCGGCGAGCTGGACCGGTTGATCGAGACCTACATCCCGGCTTTCGCCCCCTGGTCCGAGGCCACGGCCACCGCCATGGTGGTCGTCGGCATCACCTATGTTTCGGTGATCGTGGGCGAACTGGTTCCAAAGCGGCTGGCGCTGATCTTTCCCGAGACGATCGCCACCAAGACCGCCGGCCCAATCTCGCTCGTGGCCAAACTGCTCAAGCCGTTCGTGGTGATCCTGACAGCCTCGACCTCGGCCATCCTCAAGGTCATGGGCGTGAAGGACCGCGACGGCACCGACGTCACCCAGGAAGAGGTCGAGAGTATCCTCGCCGAGGGTGCCTCCGCCGGCCTGATCGAGCCGGAGGAGCAGGTTATGATCGAGGAAATCCTGACCCTCGGCGACCGGCCGGTACGGGTAGCCATGACGCCGCGGCACGAGGTGTTCTGGATCGCGCTGGACGACTCCGAGGAGGAGCTACGCCGCGAGATCCGCACCTGCCCCTATTCGCGCATTGTCGTGGCGCGCGAGAACGACGTGGATAACCCGCTGGGCGTGGTCCACAAGAAGGATCTGCTCGACAGCCTGCTCGACAACGGCGAGTTCAATGTCGAGAAACTGGTCGCCGAGCCGGCATTCATCCCCCAGTCGACCTCGGTGCTGAAGGCGCTGGAGATCATGAAGGGCTCGAGGGTCCACATGGCCTTCATCGTCGACGAGTTCGGTGCCTTCGAGGGCGTGGTCACAGCCACAGATCTGCTGGAGATGATCGCCGGCGACTTCAACGAGGGCCATGACGAGGCCCAAGCTTATATCCACCAGCGCGAGGACGGGTCTTGGCTGGTCGACGGCCAGACTGACCTCGACGAGCTGGCCGACGCGCTCGGCGAGGACTTCGGCGAGACTGAAGGCTTCCACACCGTGGCCGGACTCGTGTTGCACCAGCTGTCGCGGGTGCCGACCAAGGGCGAGGTGCTGCAGGTCGGCCGCTTCGAGGTCGAGGTCATCGATATGGACGATCGCCGCATCGACAAGCTGCTGTTCAGGCAGATCGTCCGTCGGGAGGATGAAGTCCGGGCCCTGGCCGATCAGTCCGAGGGCTGAGGCTGCCTGTCGTTCAGTCAAGCTCGCGCGTGCTGACGATCCGGTAGGGATGATAGTCGCCGTCGGCCTCGCGGATGGCGACGTACTCCCCGGGCTGGAACTGTTCCTCGCCGAGTCGGAAGGCGACCTCGGGGCGCGGCTCGCCCTCGAACTCCAGCCGCCAGACCCCGCCGGGCCCATGCTTCAGCTGGCCGATCGCCTCGGTTTCCCCATCGCGGAAGCGCCGCACGCGGCCGGCCTGCGGCTGGTTGGCGAAGGCCTCTGCCCCCGCCAGCCGGCGGTTATCGTCGAGCGGCAGGACCAGGTCGTAGCCCACGCCCGGGTCGCCGTCCGGGGCACCGGCGTCGCGGGCCAGTTCCATGCGGATGTGGTGCAGTCGGCTCATACGAATCTCCCTGGGGGACAGATCGTCCCTGTTCCGAGCAACTTGCCGGGTCGGGCCGGGGTCCGCCTTGATCCGCGTCAAGGCCGCCCGATGGCGTCGGTGCCCTTGAAAACGCCCCTCGCGTCAGGCATAGGCCCGCGTCTGGCGTTCACTGCTGCCCGGTGCGACCCGGCTGCGGGTGATCGTCGGGGCCCTAGGAGTTTAGCTCAGTTGGTAGAGCACCGGTCTCCAAAACCGGGGGTCGTGGGTTCGAGTCCCCCAACTCCTGCCATCCCCCTGTCGCCAAAGCCGGGCCCTACCTATCTGGGGCGACAGGAAAGCATTCGAGAGACCCTTCAAGGCCATGGCCAAGGCGAAGACACCCGGCGGGCGCCGTCCCGGTAATCCCCAGCCCGCTCCGGCGGCCACCGTTGCGGTCGAGCAGCCCGCGGCCAGGCCGCGCGTGTCGCCGATGCAGTTCGCCAGCCAGGTGCGCGCCGAGGGTCGAAAGATCGTTTGGCCGAGCCGCAAGGAGACCTGGGTCACCTCGGTGATGGTGTTCATCATGGTGGCCCTGGCCGCCGCCTTCTTCTGGATCGTCGATACCCTGCTGAGCCTCGTGTTCCAGTGGGTGATCGGCATCGGCGCCTGAGGAGACGCGCATCATGACCGACGCAGCGCCCCAGCCGGCGAATCCGCGCCACAAGTGGTACATCGTCCACGCCTATTCGAACTTCGAGAAGAAGGTCGCCGAGCAGCTGCGTGAGCAGGCCCGGCAACAGGGTCTGGAAGACCGCTTTTCGGAAATCCTCGTGCCGACCGAGGACGTCGTCGAGATCCGCCGCGGCCGCAAGGTCAACACCGAGCGGAAGTTCTTCCCCGGCTATGTGCTGGTGAAGATGGAGATGACCGACGAGGCCTATCACCTTGTCAAGAATACCCCGAAGGTGACCGGCTTCCTCGGTGCCGCCGGTGGCACCAAGCCGCTGCCGGTGTCCGAGCGCGAGGTGCAGAACATCATCGGTGCCGTTGAGGAAGGCGTGGAGCGGCCCAAGCCGACCATCCGCTTCGACATCGGCGAGACCGTCAAGGTCGTCGACGGCCCGTTCGCCAGCTTCGATGGCCAGGTCGAGAGCGTGGACGAGGACAAGGCCCGCCTGCGCGTTGCGGTCTCGATCTTCGGCCGTCCGACCCCGGTCGACCTCGAGTACGGCCAGGTCGAGAAGACCGCGGGCTGACGCCCGGACCCGGCCAAGGGATCACAACGGCCACAACGAGGTCACAGCGGGCACAACGGCCGCTGCCATGGGGCTTGCCATTCCTCCCCCGCAGGGGGAGGGGGACCGGCCGAAGCCCACAGGGCGAAGGACGGTGGAGGGGGCTAGGCGAAGAGGGGGCGGATATCCCCCGTCCGTCTCGCCGGCTTCGCCGTCGATCCACTTCCCCCTGTGGGGGAGGAATTTGTCGCACAGCCTCCCGACCCGGTCGTGCCTTCGCTGTGGTCGCTGTGATCTCCTGATCTGTCTAGGCCCGCTTCTTCAGGGCGGCGACACGGGCCTTGCGGCGGGCGTCGTGGCGGGCCAGCACCTCCCCGAGATAGCGGCCGGTCCAGCTGGCCGGGTTGGCGGCCACGTCTTCGGGCGTGCCCACGGCGACGATCTCGCCGCCGCCGTCACCGCCCTCGGGCCCGAAGTCGAGCAGCCAGTCTGCCACCTTGATCACGTCGAGATTGTGCTCGATCACCACGATGGTGTTGCCGTTCTCGACCAGCTCCTGCAGAACCTCCAGCAGCTTGCGCGTGTCCTCGAAATGCAGGCCGGTGGTCGGCTCGTCGAGAATGTAAAGGGTGCGGCCGGTGGCCCGGCGTGACAGCTCCTTCGCCAGCTTGACCCGCTGGGCCTCGCCGCCGGACAGGGTTGTGGCCTGCTGGCCGACCTTGATGTAGCCGAGGCCGACCCGCTCAAGCGTCAGCATCTTGTCGCGGATCGGCGGCACGGCGGTGAAGAAGCGCGCCGCTTCCTCCACGGTCATGTCCAGAACGTCGGCGATCGACTTGCCCCTGAACACGATCTCCAGGGTTTCGCGGTTGTAGCGCCGGCCCTTGCAGACGTCGCAGGTGACGTAAACGTCCGGCAGGAAGTGCATCTCGATCTTGATGACGCCGTCGCCCTGGCAGGCCTCGCAGCGGCCGCCCTTGACGTTGAAGCTGAACCGGCCGGGGCCGTAGCCGCGGGCCCTGGCCTCGGGCAGGCCAGCGTACCAGTCACGGATCGGGCCGAATGCGCCGGTATAGGTCGCCGGGTTCGAACGTGGCGTGCGCCCGATCGGGCTCTGGTCGATGTCGACGACCTTGTCGAAATGCTCCAGCCCCTCGATCCTGTCGAACGGGGCGGGGGCGTCGGTAGCGTTGTTCAACCGCCGGGCTGCAGCCTTGTAGAGCGTCTCGATGGTGAAGGTCGACTTGCCGCTCCCGGACACGCCGGTGATGCAGGTGAACACGCCGACCGGGATCTCGCCGGTGACGTTCCTGAGATTGTTGCCGTTGGCACCTGAGACCTTCAGCAGGCGCTTGCGATCGACGGGGCGGCGGCCCTCGGGCGGGAGTTCGATCTCGCGTTCGCCTGTCAGGTACTTGCCGGTCAGGGACGTCGAGCTGGCCATGACCTCGGCCGGCGTGCCCTGGGCGCAGATCTGCCCGCCATGGACGCCGGCGGCCGGACCCATGTCAATGACATGGTCGGCGGTCAGGATCGCCTCCTCGTCATGCTCGACCACGAGCACCGAATTGCCAAGGTCGCGCAGGCCCTTGAGGCTGTCGAGCAGGCGGGTGTTGTCGCGCTGGTGCAGGCCGATCGACGGCTCGTCCAGCACATAGAGGACGCCGGTCAGGCCCGAGCCGATCTGGCTGGCCAGACGGATGCGCTGGCTCTCGCCGCCGGACAGGGTGCCGGAGTTGCGCGACAGGTTGAGATAGTCGAGCCCCACATTGTTGAGGAAGCGCAGCCGGTCGGTGATCTCCTTCAGGATCCGCCGGGCGATCTCCATCTGCTTGTCGGTCAGGCTCCCGGACAGGGTCGAGAACCACAGGAAGGCCTTCGAGATCGACAGGCCCGAGATGTCGGCGATGTCCTCGCCGCCGACCTTGACCGCGAGGGCCTCGGGCTTGAGGCGCTTGCCGCCGCAGGCCTCGCAGGGGGTTTCGGACTGGTAGCGCGCCATCTCCTCGCGCACCCAGGCCGAGTCGGTCTCTCGCCAGCGTCGCTCGAGGTTGGGCACCACCCCTTCGAACGCCTTGGATACCTCGTACTTCCGGGCGTTGTCGTCGTAGGTGAAGGTGATCTTCTCCGCCCCGGAACCGTACAGGATCACCGCCTTCGCCGTCTCCGGCAGATCGCGCCAGGGCTTGTCCATCGAGAAGCGGTAGTGGCGGGCCAGCGCCTGCAGGGTCTGGGTATAGAGCGGCGAAGGGCCGCGCGCCCAGGGTGCCACCGCCCCGCCGTACAGGGTCTTGTCCCGGTCCGGCACCACCAGATCGGCGTCGAAGGCCAGCTTGACCCCGAGGCCGTCACACGCCGGGCACGCGCCGAAGGGGTTGTTGAACGAGAACAGCCGCGGCTCGATCTCGCTGATGGTGAAGCCCGAGACCGGGCAGGCGAACTTCTCGGAGAAAATGATTCGCCGCGGCTCACTCTCGCCCTCGGCGACGTTCGCCCACTCCGCAACGGCGATGCCGTCGGCGAGGCCAAGGGCCGTCTGCAGGCTGTCAGCGTAGCGGCCCTCGAGCCCGGCCTTGGTGACGATACGGTCCACAACGATGTCGATGTCGTGCTTGAACTTCTTGTCGAGGGTGGGCGCGTCCTCTATGGCGTGAAACTCGCCGTTGATCTTGAGCCGCTGGAAGCCCTGCCGCTGCCACTCGGCGATCTCCTTGCGGTACTCGCCCTTGCGGCCGCGCACGACCGGGGCCAGCAGCAGGATGCGTTCGCCGTCGGGCAGGACGGTCAGCCTGTCGACCATCTGGCTGACGGTCTGGCTCTCGATCGGCAGCCCTGTGGCGGGAGAGTAGGGCAAGCCCACCCGCGCCCACAGCAGGCGCATGTAGTCATGGATCTCGGTGACGGTACCGACCGTCGAGCGCGGGTTCCTGGAGGTCGTCTTCTGCTCGATCGAGATGGCCGGTGACAGGCCCTCGATCAGGTCGACGTCCGGCTTGCTCATCAGCTCGAGAAACTGCCGGGCGTAGGCCGACAGGCTCTCGACGTAGCGGCGCTGGCCCTCGGCGTAGATGGTGTCGAAGGCGAGTGAGGATTTGCCCGAGCCGGACAGGCCGGTCATGACGACCAGCTTGCCCCGGGGGATGTCTACATCAACGCCCTTGAGGTTGTGCTCGCGCGCCCCGCGGACGCGAATGAAATCCTGGCTCTCGGTCATGCTGTCCGGCGAAACGCGCGACGGCCGGGCAGGGCGCCCGCGCCAAAACCGCTTGTGCGTCGCTATATGGGCATCACCTCCGCCGATTCAGCAAGAACAATGTGCGAACACAGCCTATGGCGCGAGGTGCGACTTCGCGTGCGCGGTGCGAAGGCCTTGCCGGATGCTGGCAGTGGTCCCAATCTGTCATCGTCGCGTTATGAAAGGCTAGACGTCATGGTTTCGGCAGCGGTTCTCGGCGTCCTGATCGGCCTCGCAGGCTTGGCGGTGCTTGCCGTTTCGCGGCCGCAGCCGAGGCCCGTTCCCGTCCGGCGTCCGCGGCGTCGCTGACGCGCGCCGTCCCTAGCCCCAGCCCTCGACGGTTCCAACCCGACGCGCGGCGATCGGGCCGCGCGACTGGATCGGCTCGGCGGTCGGCTTGCCGAACAGATAGCCTTGGCCCATGTCGACCCCAAGCTCGACCAACGCCAACCGGCACGCTTCGGTCTCGACCCGCTCAGCCACCACCTTGAGAGACATCGACCGGCACAGGTCGACGATGTGGCTGATCACCTGGCGCGAACGCGCGTCGGCTTCGAAGTCGGTGATCAGGCTTCCGTCGATCTTGACGGCATCGACCGAAAGCTTGCGCAGGTAATCGAAGCCGGCCGAGCCCGAGCCGAAGTCATCAATGTAGACCCGGATGCCGGCCTCTCGCAGGGTCGCGAGTCGAAGGTTGGCGGCAGCGGGATCCGCGAGGGTCGCGGTTTCCGTCACTTCGACGATCAGTCGGCGGCGAACAGCCGGCGTCCTGGCCGTCAGCCGGAGCAAGTTCTGCACATACGCATCGCCAGCGAGCGACACCCCTGAAACATTTACCGCAAGATGCAGCGACCCGGCACCGGCCCGGTTCAGCCGGGTGACGGCCTTGTCGGCGACGGCGAGGTCGAAGCCCTCGATAAGCGCCAGCTCCTCGGCCATGCGCAGGGTTTCGGCCGGGCCGCCCCACTTATCGAAACGGGCCAGGGCCTCAAAGTGGGTGATTTCGCCGTCGGTCAGATCGACGATCGGCTGGAAGTGCAGGTCGAACCGGCGCTGGCGGACCATGGCGCGGAATTGATCGGCTTCCTCAAGGGTCTTCATGAGGCAGGCGGTGAAGGCCAGATCCGGCCGCTCGAGACCGCCATCTTTCAGACAGCTCTCCACCGCAAGGCGGAGCGCCCGCAGGACCTGAACGGGAGCTGCGGTGCCCGGCAGCTCAATGTCGCTGCCGCACACTTCGAGGTCCACACCCTCGGCGAGACCTGCCTCGCGCACCTCGTCGGCGAGGTCGCGCCGGTCATCGGCATGCCGCAGAAGGGCATAGCGCTCGTCCGTGAGGCGCGCGGCCGAGGATCCGTCCACGGAGGCCTCCCGCAGGGCGCTTGCCACGCGGTCCTGGATGCGAACGTACTTGGCGGGATCCTCTCGGGTCTCGGCCAGGCCGAGCACGTCGACGAACGTCACCGCCAGCGAATCCGGCTCCTCGCCCGGCCCCATCAGGGCGCGGTGCGTCCGTTCGAGAAAGGCGTCCGGCGACAGCATGGACGGCGGCAGCGCCTCATATGGCGTGACAGGGCCCTCATAAATGACGGCGCAGGAGATGCCGGAGTCGTCCTCCGGCAGCCGGAACAGGCGCATCATCAGCCTGCGGGAAAGGTTGCCCTCGCACAGGAGCGTCACATGCAACGGATCACTGCGGCGCCCGGGTTGCAGCCCGGCCAGGGCTCGGCGCAACTCGGCTTGTCCGCCGCCATCGAGGCGTTTGAACATCGGCTTGCCGACCAGCGTTTCAGCCGGCTTCGTGCCGCAAGGGGAGGAGCCGAGAGCGAGCGTGATCATGCCGTCCCTGTCAAACTCGACGAGGAGGTCGGCGGCGGCGAAGGCAAGCCCAAGAAGCTGACTGCGCGAGGTCATGGCTCTATCATGCCATGCACACCTTAAGGCGGCCCTCAACGTCAGGGTTAACGGCGCTCGACCGACCAGTGTCCTGCCGTCAGGCCGTGCGGTTGAAGGCTACGGCGCGGGCGTCTCCGGCGGCGGCCTTGCCTCCGGCACCATAGCCCACGCCCTTCGCCCGCTGAGCCGCCACCTCGCTGGCGATGACGCGCACGAGGCCTTCGGAAACGGTCTTCGCCGCCTCCAGCGCCCGGGCGTGGCGCGCGAGCGTCTCCTCGAACGTCCGGGTGGCCCGGATCAGGGATTGCCGTGCGCCGGCCGGGGCGGGAGACAGCAGGTCGGGTTCGGCCTTCACCCGCGCCACCTCGCGTCGGTAGTGGTTGGCCAGCTCCTGGGTTTCGGCGACGCCCGCCGCCACGTCCTGCGGCCGGTGCGCCTCGAACGCTTCGGCCTCGCCGGCGAGACGTTCGGTGAGACGTTCGGTGAGGCCAAGCAGCCGGGTTACCCGCGCGCTGGCGCGCTCGACGTCGGTCATGGAAGAGCCTCCTGCGAGCGAATCATCTCGGCGAGAATGGCGTCGGACAGGCCGACACCGCCGGCCCTGGCCGTCTGCTGCGCCATTGCGTCAACCATGAAGGAGCGCCACATGGCCTCGCCCTCACCGCCGCCGAAGGGGCCATCGGTGGGCAAGGCGTCGAACACGGGCCGCAGCATCTGGGCGAGGAACTGAGCCTCGAACTGCTCGGCCGCGGCGCGCATGCGCACCGGGTCGCCGCCCGTGGAGGCCAGGCGCGTCGGTCCGCGCAGCAGGTCAGGCGAGACCGTCAGATCGCTCATCCTCACATCACCTCGATGTCGGCCTGCAGGGCACCGGCCGCCTTGATCGCCTGCAGGATGGAGATCATGTCGCGCGGCGTGACCCCGAGGGCGTTGAGGCCGTTGACAAGAGTCTGCAGCGAGGTCGAGCCCTCGACAATCCGAATCTCCCGGCCCAGCTCTTCCTCGATGGTCACCTCGCTCTCGGGTACCACGGTGGTCTCGCCGCCGGAGAAAGGGGCCGGCTGGCTGACGAACGGTGTCTCCTGCACCGACACCGTCAGGTTCCCCTGGGCTATGGCGACGGTGGAGACCCGCACGTTCTCCCCCATGACGATCACGCCGTTGACCTCGTCGACGATCACGCGGGCGGGCATGTCGACCTGCACCGGCAGGTTCTCCACCCGGCTTATGAAGCCAGCCATGCCGAGCTGGACCGGTGGCCGCAGGGCGATGACCGAGCCGTTCTCGGCCAGGGCCGAGTTCGGGTAGACGGCGTTGACCGCGGCGGCCACGCGCTGGGCGGTCGTGAAGTCGGGATTGCGCAGGGTCAGGCGCAGCTCGTGCATCTGGTCGAGGCTGAACCCGGTCTCAAGCTCCACCGTCGCGCCGGAGGCGATGCGGCCGGCGGTGGGGACGCCGCGGGTCACCGACGAGCCCGAGGCACCCTGGCCCGAGACCGCGCCGGTCTGGATCGAGCCCTGGGCCACGGCGTAGACCTGACCGTCCGCTCCCTGCAGGCTGGTGACGACCAGGGTGCCGCCCTGCAGACTCTTGGCGTCGCCGAGGGCCGAGACATTGACGTCGATGCGCGCGCCCGGGGTGGCGAAGGCCGGCAGCTCGGCCGTGACCATCACCGCCGCGAGATTCTTGGTGTTGGGGTTGGCGTCGCGGATGTTGACGCCCAGACGCTCCATCATCCCCTCGAGGGACTGGCGGGTAAAGGGCGAGTTCCGCAGGGAGTCGCCGGTGCCATTCAGGCCCACCACGAGGCCGTAGCCAACCAGCTGGTTGGTGCGGACGCCCTCGATCGCGGCGATGTCCTTGATGCGCGACTGGGTCCAGCCTGCGGCCGGGATAACCAGCAGTACGGCGGCGAGGGCGGCGCTCAGCAGTTTCTGCATGGCTTGGTCCGTGACGCGGGCCGGAGAATCGGGTCCGCGAGCGACCAAGCGAATTCCAGGCCAGGGGCAGACCCAAGTTATTTCAATCACTTGGGCGGGGCGCTCCGTGCGAGGGCGGGCAAATCCTGCCGGGTCGTTAACCAAACGGTGACGGGCGTCGGTCGAGAGTGACCGGATCACGGAGTGCGCATGCGATGAAGGTCAATGGCCCTGCCGGTACGGCATCCCCCGGCACCCCGCGCGCTGGCCGGGCCGCAAGCGGTGGCTTCAGCCTGGGAGGGCCCGCCGCGCCGGCGCCTGCGGCTCCGGCCGCGGCGAGCGGGGCGGCGGCACCGGTTGCCGGCCTGTCCGCCCTGATGGCCCTGCAGGGCGTGGAGAGCGCCACCGAGCGTCGCCGCCGGGCGATCCGGCGCGGTGGCGGACTGCTGGACCGACTGGACGAGCTCAAGCTGGCCCTGCTGGGCGGGCTGCCTGCGGGAACGGCGCTGGAGGGACTGCAGCGGGCGGTGGGGGAGACCATCGATGAGGTGGATGATCCTCGCTTGCGCGCCGTGCTGCAGCAGATCGAACTTCGCGCAGCTGTGGAACTGGCCAAGGCCGGGCGCGCCTGACAGGCGAAACTGCCTGTGGGACTGGCGTTCTTGCCACGCCGCCCGGGCCCTGACAGCGCTGCGGCATCACGGAAGCGAGAGCGCCGTTGCCGCCTTCCTCGCGTGGCCCTATACGGCGACGGACGTCAGGGGGGCGTCGGGTAACCCTGTGAGTGCGATGAGCGCTTTGGCGACTGCGGTGGAGGTCGAGCCCGTGGTGGACGACGGCTACCGTCCGACAGACGATGAGCCGTTCATGAACGAACGGCAGCTGGCCTATTTCAGGAAGAAGCTGCTGGACTGGAAGGACGAGATCCTGCGCGAGAGCAAGGAGACCGTCACCAACCTCAAGGCCGAGACCGAGAACCATCCGGATCTGGTGGACCGGGCCTCGTCGGAGTCCGACCGGGCGCTTGAGCTACGGACGCGGGACCGGCAGCGCAAGCTGATCTCCAAGATTGACGAGGCCCTGCGCCGGATCGAGGACGGCTCCTACGGCTACTGCGAGGAGACCGGCGAGCCGATCAGCCTTGGCCGGCTGGAGGCGCGGCCGACGGCGACCCTGTCGGTCGAGGCCCAGGAACGCCACGAGCGCCGCGAACGCGTCCACCGCGACGACTGATCAGAGCGCGGGCGTCGCGTTCGTGAGGGCGAAATCCTGGCCCGTGTAGAGCAGCGATGCCTCCAGTTCCTGCGCCAGGGCGAGGGCGAAGCAGTCGCCGAGGTTGAGCCGCGCGGGGGTGCGCTTGCCGAAGGCGTGCTCCGCGGCGGAGGCGAGGCGCGCCGTGGCGGCCGTAGCCGGGGCGATCTCGATGGCGAGCTGATCCAGCAGGCGATCAAGGTCCATGACCCCGGCGGTGCCGCGGAAGTAAGGGAGGCGTATCGCTGCCTCCCAGTAGCCGACCGGAGATAGTTGGGTACCAGTCGAGGCCAGCAAGGCGTCACAATAGACCTCGGCGTCGTCCTCACGAAGGAGGATGGCCACCAGCGCAGAGGCGTCGACCACCATCATTTCGGCAGGCCGTGTTCATCATAGAGGTCGTCGTCTGTGAGAAGGGGGCCGACGATCGGCAGGCTGTTGAAGTGTGCGACGATCTCTTCCACCGCCCGGCGGCGCCGGTCGTTGTCGGCGGTCCGTTGGGTCTCGAAGCGGCGGTCGCGTTCGCGCGCCATCTCGTCGACCAGTTCAGTGATGGTCTTGCCTTCCAGCGCGGCGAGCCGGCGCAGCCGCTCGACGGTCTCGGCTCTCCGGATCTGGACGGGAGCGCTCATGACAAGCGTCAGTGTATCATGACGGCTTGGGTGCCTCAACGCGCCCGCCTTGACTTGGCGGGGCCGGGGCGCGACCTAGCCCGCCTTCGCGTTCGAAAGTCTCCGCATGTCCATCAAGGTCCGCTTTGCCCCGTCGCCCACGGGTCGCCTGCACGTCGGCAACGTCCGCACCGCCCTGGTCAACTGGCTGTTCGCGAAAGGGCAAGGCGGCGCTTTCGTGCTGCGCATCGACGACACCGACCTGGCCCGGTCGACGCCGGAATTCGAGCAGGGCATCGAGGACGACCTGCGCTGGCTGGGGCTGGTCTGGGACGAGCGCCACAACCAGTCGCAGCGCTTCGACCGCTACGCCGGGGCGGCGGAACGGCTCAAGGCGACGGGGCGGCTCTATCCCTGCTACGAGACCGCCGAGGAGCTGGACCGCCGCCGCAAGGTGCAGTTGTCGCGTGGCCAGCCGCCGATCTACGATCGCGCCGCCCTGAAGCTGACCGACGCGGAGCGCGCGGCGCTGGAGGCCGAGGGTCGCCGGCCGCACTGGCGCTTCAGGCTGGAAGGCCGCCGGGTCGCGTGGGAGGACCTCGCGCGTGGCCATGCCGAGGTCGACACGGCCTCGATGTCGGATCCGGTGCTGATCCGCGAGGACGGCCTCTATCTCTACACCCTGCCGTCGGTGGTCGACGACATCGACATGGGCATCAGCCACGTCATCCGCGGCGAGGATCACGTCACCAACACCGGGGCCCAGATCGAGATCTTCGAGGCCCTCCTCGTAGGCACCGGCCGCGCCGTGCCCGGCTTCGCCCACATGCCGCTGCTGGTCGGTGCCGATGGCGAGGCCCTGTCCAAGCGGCTGGGGTCGCTGTCGGTCGCCGAGATGCGCGACCAAGGCTACGAGCCGCTCGCCATCGTCAGCCACCTCGGCCGGATCGGCACCTCGGACCCGCTGGAGATCGCGCCGTCGCTGGCGGACCTCGGCCGGACCTTCGCCTTCAGCAAGATGGGCCGGGCCCCGGCCCGCTACGATGTCGCCGACCTCGACCGGCTCAACGCCCAGGTGCTGCACGCCATGAGCCATGCCGAGGCGCAGCCGCGGCTGGCGGCGCTGGACTGCGATCTGGGGCCGGCCTTCTGGGACGCGGTGCGTCCCAATCTGCAGACCTTCGCCGAGGTCACGGCGCTGGCGCGGCTGGTGCGCGGTCCGGTCACGCCCGTGGTGGAGGATCAGGCCTTCCTCGACGCCGCGGCGGCCCTGCTGCCGGCGGAGATAGACGCCGGGGCCTGGGCGGCGTGGACCGGCGCGGTCAAGGCCGAAACGGGCGCGAAGGGCAAGGCCCTGTTCCGGCCCCTTCGACTGGCCCTGACGGGGCAGGATCAGGGACCCGACATGTCGCTGCTGGCACCGCTCGTCGGCCGCGAGCGGATCATCCGGCGGCTTCGGGGCGAAACGGCCTGACGTTCAGACCGCGTCAGGCCGCACATGACGGGACGGCTGCATCCGCTCCGTCTTTCCGTCTTCAGCCGTTACAGACGGCCAGATCTTCGGCCGACAGGGCCTCGCCCTTCCACACGAATTCGGTGACCTGGCCGAGGCGCGCCACGGCGCGGCGGCAGGCGCGGGCCGCCGGCTGGTTGGCACCGCCCGACGAGGTGCAAATGCCGGTCGGCTCGCACCGCCAGGACGCGCCGTCCACGATCACCGGACGGGTGGGGGCCGAAGCTGTATCCGCCAGGGTCAGGCGGTTGGCGGCGGGAGCCTGGGCGACCGCGGGAGCGGCGAGGGCGAGGGCGGCGACGAGAACGAGAGCGCGCATGACGAAACCTCCAGAGCGTGAAGAAATGACCCTGGAGAGATAGACCGTTTTTTTAGGCAACTGTCAAGACGCGCCCATTGGCCGACCAACCTTTACAGCGATAACTAATCAGTGATCATCGTCAAGCGTTGCGCGCGTCGCAGCCAGCTGGCGCAGGGTGTCCGCGACTGAATCGGCCACGTCGTAGGCGTAGAGGAAGGAGGGCGGCGTCATGCCCTCGTCGACATTGTGCCGGATCATGGCCAGCAGGTCATTCCAGAAGCCGTTCAGGTTCAGGAAGATCACCGGCTTGGCGTGCAGGTCGAGCCGCTTCCATGACAGCAGCTCTATGGCCTCCTCGAGGGTGCCGATGCCGCCCGGGGCAACGACGAAGACGTCGGACTGATCGTACATCAGCTGCTTGCGCTCATGCATCGAGGTGACGATCACCGTCTCGACCTCGTCGAAGGCCCGTTCGCGGGTGCGCAGGAAAGCCGGCATGACACCGAGCACCCGTCCGCCACCGGTGTGGGCCGCCCGGGCGACCGCGCCCATCAGGCCGACGCCACCGCCGCCGTAGACCAGCCGGTCGCCGGCCCGCGCGAGGCCCTCGCCGAGCTCGCTCGCCGCCTGTAGATAGACCGGATGAGCCGTGTCGGACGCGCCGCAGAACACGCAGACGGACTGACCCTGGAACGGCGCGACATCGAGGGCGGTGGACATGGAACTCCTGCAACGGACCGGGCCCGGGCCCCGATGCTGGCGAGGCTTGCTTGCTCTAGCGGTCTGCGGGCGCAGATGAAACCGGCGTCGCCCACGCGCCACTCCATGCCCGGCCTGGCCGCGGCCGGCCTGGTCGCGCTGCTTGCGGCCGCCTGCGGCGAGGCGGGCCGGACGGGAGGCGGCGAGGCCGCGTCGGCATCCGCTTCGGCGGCGGCGGGCGCGGATCCTGCGGCCTGGCGGCGCGCGCCACGGGTGCGGGAGGTGGTGGCCACGCCGGCCGGCTGGGCCGTGCGGGGCGAGGCTGCACCCCGCGCCCGGGTCGCGCTCGGCATCGGGGCCGACGCCTTCGCCGCCAGCGCCGACGCCCGGGGCGCATTCGAGATCATCGTGCCGCCGGCCGTCCAGGCGCGGCGGCTGTCGCTGCAGACGCGGCAAGGTCAGGCGGTGGCGCGCGCCCCGGCGGTGCTGCTGCTGCCGCCGGCCGGGCTGGCCGCGCCGCCCCTGCTGGCGGCCCCGGGCCAGGCCAGCCGCGTGTTCGCCGACGCCCGCCTGCTGGAGGCGGTCGACGCCGATGCTGATCCGCTCGGCCGCATCGTCTCCGGGACCGCCGGCACGGACGCCGAGGTCGGCCTCGAGCCGGGCGCGCGCACCCTCATCGCCGATGCGGCCGGGCGCTGGACCGGCGCGGCCCCCGGGGAGGGCCCCGTCACGGTGCGCGGCGAAGGCCGCGCGGTGACCGTGACGCCCGGCTTTCCGGTGCTGGAGCCCGGCCGGGACGCACGGATCGAGGCGATCGGCGCGGGGTGGGGTTACGCCTGGCGCCTGCCGGATGGACTGGTGCGCGCCGCCTGGGTCCCGGCCACGCCGCGCCGCACCGACGCCCCGGCACCGGGGCCGTGAAAACCCTCGCCGCCCCCCATTGCATCGCCGGGCCGGGCGCTGCTATAGGCGCGCCTCCCGAGCAAACGTTCCGCGGTAGCTCAGTGGTAGAGCAGCCGACTGTTAATCGGCTGGTCGTAGGTTCGAATCCTACCCGCGGAGCCACTCGCTTTTCAAAAGCGGTGTGAAATCAGGGCCTTAAGGCGGGCGTCGGGCAGGTGCTCCTTCGCATCCCTAACCCGGTCCCCACCTGCACGAGGCCCCTTCTCCGGGCATGGCGTGCTCAACAAGGCGCGTGGCATGTTGCGCTTCCGCAACGCTTCTTGCCGGTCATAGGCCGGCACTGGGGCTGGCAGCGCCTCCCGAAGTCGGCGCTGATGGCGCGGCTCAATGCGACCCATGTCATCCCGCTCGGCTATCGTCGCCTTGGGCGGCGCTGCGCTAGCCTGGTTGATAGCGTCCTTGGCCCCGGCCTTCGGCGGGTGGCAACCACCGCTCCCTGTTCAGCCAGTCAGGCCCCGAACGACTCCAGCGCTGAGCGCTCGTACCGGATGGCCCCCTCAATCTTCCTGTAGGCCGGGCCCCGGCGCTCGTGTCGCCATTTGGCGAGGGTCTTCACGTTGATCCTGAGGAAGTCCGCAGCCTCCCGAGGCGTCATCAGCATCGGTCATCTCCTTGCACCCCGTCACGCGGGGCGCAGGACATGAATCTCAGGGTGCCGCCGGCATCAAGCGGGTCATGTGAGTGGTTTTGGGTGAAGTTCGACGTAGGCTGGCCCGCCCCCCTCGACCCAGATGGAGGGCCGTCATCCGAAGCGGCGCGGGTGGACCGCGCGGCTGGTTGGCTGCGCGGTTTGATCAGCTCCATCGGTCGGCTGCTGCCGCCGGAGATCAGTTACCAACCCTAGGGGTTCTAACAACGATCGAGGGCCCGAAGGGGGCTGGTCGCTGGAAACACTCGAACGGTTCGCGTTTCGATCCGCGCCCCCGTGAGGGGGCGACCCAAGCTGGCGACCGCTTTGCTGCACTCGGCGAAGTTTCGATCCTCGCCCCCGTGAGGGGGCGACCCTGACGCTGTGGTCAACCGTGACCCTCGCACGGGTTTCGATCCTCGCCCCCGTGAGGGGGCGACATCGGCTTCGGCAAGGGCAACTCCTTCGAGTCAATGTTTCGATCCTCGCCCCCGTGAGGGGGCGACTGCGGCAGGCTAGGAGATTGTTTTCTTTCGACCAAGGGAGGGCTTTGCGCGATCGTCTTGTCGCTCGGCCATCAAAGTGTCCTCGGTCGCCGGCCCGCGAGAAGATTCACGATGACAAAGAATGGCTTGGCTCATTCGCGAACCTCCACGGTCTATCATGGTCGCTTTAGGTTCGCGCGGACAAAACCGGGAAAGGCCTAGGTTGTCCGGACAGTGGTCAGAATATCAGAGGGCCATCCAGGTCCAAAGTTGGCTTGGCGCCGATGTGCTCGACCCTCCGGTGTCCATCCGAACCCAAGCGGTAGAATCGGAGAGAATCCTTCGCGGCGTCGATTTCCTTGATCAGCCGTTCCCGCAGTGCTGTCCATTGGGCGGGATCGACTTCGCATTCGAATACGGAGTTCTGGACCCGCTGGCCGTAGTCGAGACATGCCCGAGCCACGCGGCGCAGGCGACGTGACCTGCCCCCCGCCGGTCCCTCGATCATTGTGAGAGCCCGGGGGGTTGGTAGCTGATCTCCAGCGCCGGCGGTAGCGGCCGGCCGCGGGGTTCAGCCGCACGGCCTCCGGCGTGAGGCCGCCATGCGCTGAGTGCGGGCGCACGTGGTTGTAGTCGAGCCGCCAGCGCTCGATGACAGCCCGGGCCTCGGCCAGGCTGCCGA